>OLSM01000635.1_pt1 | contig 32059 bp, 54 predicted proteins | sample 1672721 | NCBI WGS metagenome assembly OLSM01 (sample SAMEA3136717, study PRJEB25190) | human gut metagenome
TTAGAGATGAATATAAAAAAAAGTCGCTAGCCCAAAGGCATAGCGTCCACACAAGTAGGCGCTATCCACTAAGTGGATAACACTTACATATTAAATATATCACATTTTAAATAGAGAATCAATCATAAATAAGCATAACTAGGAATACCAGATTCTACATCTAATAATTGATATTCATGATCAGAATATTGAAAATAGAAGGTATAATCATCCACATTTGTTGTTACAAAAACTTGAAAGGTATTCTTCTCTCTACTAATTGCTTTTAAATAATCAAAAGAACTAACTTGCGGAATATTGCTACTAAAATAATTAGCAACCGTATTTTTAGTAGTAACTTCAATTCTTTCGTTTAACAAGCGATAACAAATAACACTATAAATAAGTAACACACTAACAACTACAAGCACAACAATTAAACTTTTTGCTTTCATTCATCTTTCCATCCTATCTTTAATAGTTTACCACAAATTGCCAAAAATATAAATATATGTATTATTTAGTACTTGACAACACCAAGTAGTAGATATAGAATATAGGCAAGTAGGTGATAGTATCAATACACAATTAAAAAAAGGCGTTTTAGAATTACTGATCCTAGTTATGGTCGAAAAAAGTGATATGTACGGCTATGAACTAGTGGAGAAAGTAAGTAAAGTCGTCGATGTAAGTGAGGGAACGATTTATCCCATTTTAAAAAGATTAACTAATGAAGGTTACTTTGAAACCTATACCAAAGAATCAACTGAAGGACCAATTCGCAAGTATTATCATATTACTTCTCTAGGTATAAAGATAATGCAAGAAGAATTAGAAGAATGGCAAAAATTTTCCAAAAGTGTAAATGATTTTATAAAAAGGAGTATAAAAAAATGAATAAGCAAGAATTTTTAAATAAATTAAGAAAAAAATTAGAAGTATTAGAAGATAAAGAAATTGAAGATATTATAAGTGAATACGAAGGATACATTGAAGAGAAAGCTAGTCGTGGTCTAACCGAAGAAGAAGCAGTAAAAGAACTAGGTGATTTTAATGAGATAGTAAGTGATTTACTAGCAGCCTATAAAGTAAAACAAAAAGAAAGTAATGTCCTAAATCGTTTTATCAATAAAATATCATCTGGATTTAACTATATTTTAAATGAATTAAGTAATAAAAGTGGTAAAGATATCTTAAAGTTTGTTATTGAGATTTGCCTTATTATCTTTTTGATTTTAATTTTTAAAATTCCATTTCTTATTATCAAAGATTTAGGTTGGAATATTTTTAATGGACTTACCTCTCCAATATCAAATATCTTTTATGGTATATGGTCTTTTATTGTTGAATTATCATACTTTATTTTAGCAGTTATTTTATTTATTAAAATTATCGAAAGAAGATACTTCCAAGGATTTAGTGAAAAAATAGCGGATGAATTGGAAGAAAATACGAAAAAAAAAAAGAAAGAATGTAAATAAAGAAAGTATTAAAGAGCAAGAAGAAGTAGAAGTAATTCCCAAAAAGAAAACAGGAATTGTTGATATGATTGCCAGTATTTGTATTTGGTTTATAAAATTAATTGTAGCTCTATGCTTATTTGGAGTTATTTGTTACTTAATTGCTATGGCTTTTGTTCTTGGCTTAGGAATTTATTTGTTGATCCAAGGAGTTACTTATTTTGGAATATTGATTCTGCTACTTGCTTTATTTCTAGCGGGAATTCTACTATTAGAATTAGGAATTTATTTCCTTTTCAATAAAAAGATAAAAGCAGGTCATATTTTAGCAAAAGTAATTACCGTTGTTCTCTTAACAGGAATTGGTCTAGCACTAAGTACGGTTGAAATAGCAAATACAGAAATTATTTATAATAATAATTATGAAGAAACAAAAACAGTCACCAAAGAAATAGAAGTAAGTGATAATCTTGCTTTATATGGTCATTATAATGTTTTAATTGATGAGTCTCTAACTGATACCATTCGCATTGAATATGTTTATCCAGATATTGATTCACTAGAAGTATCAATCGCCTTAAATAATTATGATAATGGTTATTACCTTGATGAAAGAGTAAGCAATCTTTCTTGGAATAAAAAGCGATTAGAACAAGTAATTGAGGATCTTAAAGATAAAAAAATATATGTAAATGATTTTAGAATTGAAAAAAATGTCTATATGTCAACAAAAACAAAAGAGTTGCTGTTTGAAAACAAAAAAGTAAATAATGATGATAATAATGTCATCTATGAATTTACGAGAACTTATAATGTAAGAAATATTGAAGGAAGTAATGATGAAGCTTATCTTTATCTTACTTTAAGACAATTTCAATTTGAAAAATTAGCAACCATAAGAGTTCCTAGAAGTATGGCCTCTGATGTAGAAGTAGGAAACGATTATGAATTTACCTTTCGCTACCACTATCCAAGCACGGAAATTGAAAACGATACAATAGAAGAACTATTTTTAAAATGTGACTTAATATCGATTAAATATACTGATAAAGTTGGATTAGAACAAATTCAAGAATCCGAAATTCCTAAAAGTTAGTGTAAAGAAAGAAGTTTATGATAGATTTTTAACCCAAACTTTGATAATCTTATAGTGGAGGTAAAAAAATGAAAAGAAAATTTTTGTTATGCCGTCGCTGTGGTAATTTAATTGAAATGATTAATGATTCAGGTGTAACTCCAATTTGTTGTGGTACCGATATGGAAACATTAGTTGCTAATAGCAAAGAAGCAGCAACGGAAAAACATATACCAGTAATAGAGATTACTAATAATATTGCCAAAATTACAGTAGGAGAAGTTCTTCATCCTATGGAAGAAGAACATTATATAGAATGGATTTATTTAGAAACAAATAAAGGCCTAAAAAGAGTAAACTTGCATCCTGGAGAAGAACCAATCGCTATGTTTGCTCTATTAGAAGGAGAAAACGTCCTATCTGCTTATGCTTATTGTAATCTCCATGGCTTGTGGATAAAAGAAGAGAAGTAAATCGTCATGATTTGCTTTTTATTTTTGTTAAATAATGATATAATAAAAAAAGAATAGGTGATCATAAATGGAAGAAATAAGTATGTTAGAACGTTATGGTGAAAATTTAACGGAAAAAGACTATATTACCGATCCAGCGATCGGAAGAGATAATGAAATTAAACAAGTGATACTAACGCTTTTAACTCCCGAAAAAAGTGCTCTTTTAGTAGGTAAACCAGGAATAGGTAAAACTGCAATAGTAGAAGGTTTAGCATATCGAATTATCAAAGGATATGTACCTGATGTTTTATTAAATTATCAAATTATTAAAATCAATATTTCTAGTTTACTCGGAAGTGCCACTAGCAATGGCGAATCGGAAAGTAGAATTGATCTTTTAGTAAGAGAATTAGCTACTAAAAAAGATACAATTGTTTTTATAGACGAAACACATCTCTTAGTAAATAAAGATGGTGGTATGGATTTTGCTAACATGCTAAAAGCAGGACTAGATCGTGGAACAATTAAAATGATTGGTGCTACCACAACCGAAGAATATGAACGTTATATTTTAAGAGATCGAGCTTTTTTACGAAGATTTCAGAAAATTGAAGTATTAGAAACAGATAAAGATACAACGGTTCAAATACTTATGGGAACACTTCCTAAAATTGAAGCAACAACTGGTGTTAAATGTGAATATACCAATTTTGTTAAAGAAAAGTTAATGCGTTTTATTGTCGAGATGACGGATGAATATAAAAGAGTATATGAAATTGCTTCTCGTTATCCAGATATTTGTTTAACGATTGTATCCAATGCCTTTACTTATGCTTTATATGATAATAAAAAAACAGTTACTTTAAAACATTTTTATAAAGCGATTTGTAATGCCAAAAATATTTATGAAGATGCTAGAAAAAAAGAAATTGAACGCTTTAAAGTAGAATTTGCGGATATGATAAGAGAAGAAGGGGTTGATTTAAATGAAACAAATTAACGTTTTCCAAATTGGCTGTGGAAAAATGAGTAAATACATCATGAAGTATGTACTAGATTTAGGCGGTAAAATTGTTGGTGCCGTAGATATTGATCCGAAAAAAATAGGAACGGATATTGGCAAGATCATGGAGCTTGATGCTCAAAATGTGATCATCCAAAATGTTGAAATGTTAGATTCTTTATTAAAAGAAACTAAACCGGATATTGCCATTATAACAACAGAGAGCTATTTAAATGATATTGAAAATGTCGTAAGATGCTGTGTAGTAAATGGCGTCAATGTAATCACAAGTGCCGAAGAATGTTTTTATGCCGAAAGTTCTAATCCGACACTTTTTAAAGAACTAGACATTTTAGCTAAAGCTTATAATGTAACCATTACGGGTTGTGGTTATCAAGACATCTTTTGGGGAAATCTAATTACCAATATTGCTTCTTCTACCCACAATATTACAAAAATAAAAGGAAGTAGTTCCTATAATGTGGAAGATTATGGCCTAGCTTTAGCGAAAGCTCATGGTGCAGGTTTGTCACTAGAAGAATTTGCAACCGAGATCGCTGCCGCAGACGAAATAGACGAAAAGACAAGACAAAAATTAATCGATGAAAGAAAATTTAACGCTTCTTATATGTGGAATGCTGCTAGTTGGATCGCAGATAAAATGCATTTAACACCAACTAAAATAACTCAAAAATGTATCCCAACAACTAGTGAAGAAGAAATTCATAGTGATACCTTAAATATGGATATCAAAAAAGGCTATGCTACCGGTATGAGTGCGATTACAACATTAGAAACCAAAGAAGGAATCATCATTGAAGCAGAATGTATTGGTAAAGTATATGGTAAAGATGAGTTTGATAAAAATGAATGGACGATATATGGTGAGCCAGATACTACATTAGTAATTAACAAGCCAGATACGGTAAGACTTACTTGTGCAGATATTGCAAGTAGAATACCTGATGTAATTGCTTCCGTTCCAGGCTTTATTCCTACATGTAAGATGAATGAACCAACATATAAAATAAAATATTAAAAATGCAGAGAAATTTGCACTTTTTTATGAGCAAATAAAATTACTTTGAACAATCTTTTTTAAATGCTTCCTAAGATTATCATCACAAGCATAAACATAACTACCTTTAATTCCCCTTGTTAAAAGAACGCGATAAGTATTACGAATAATAGTATCCGCTAATTGTTCATAATACGCTTTATCTTGCTTCATAAGAACGTATAATCCATACAAAGATTTCTCGGTATTCGCTCGTTTTTTATAATCAGTCATCACTTTTCCATTTTCATACTTTAAATCTGGACCAATAATAACCCCGATATAATCAAATTCTAATCCTTGAACATTATGAATACAACCTACTTCGTAAATAGCATTCTCTCTTGTTGCAAATGGTTCACCATGCTTTAAATTCCAACTTGCTTCAAAATCACCAATTTGAATATCCATATAATTTTGATCATCAGCCATTTTTGCATTTCTCGTCCAACAAAAACCAGCAACTAAACGAGCATTATTATGGGTATTTTTCATCTTTATAAATTCTCTTAATTCATTTGGTGTATCAAAAACTTGAAAATCAAAAGAAAAATGGAGGCTCACCTTTTTATTATAAAGAAAATGATCGATGAAATCTAAGTAAGAATCACTTCCTTGACATCGAAATTGGCTTTTTAATTCGTATTGTGAAACAGAAGCATGAAAATAATTAGCAAAGAAAGAAATATTTTAAATGGTCCCAATATCTTTTAAAGTAACAATTTGCCTCTCATCAATAAAGAAGACACTTAATTTTGAAGCATGAATAATCTCTTTAATTTGATTTTCTCCAATATTGTAATGAATACCAGATTTTTCTTGCAATCTATGTGCTTCATCTACTAATAAAAAGTCATATTGATTTTCTCTATCTCGAAAAAAATATTCTGAACTTTTAAAAAGTTCATGAATACTAATTTCATTATGATGAACTAAACTATTTTTATATACTTTTCGTGGAGCCATATTTTTCGAAACATAAGCACCTGTTAAACTAATTTTTAAAAGTTCACCAAGTAAATTAATAGCGACAACCGACTTACCAGTACCAGGTCCTCCTTTTACAATGATAACCCTTTTTTGATTTGTGGTAAAAGCAAGTTTAGCTTCATTTTTAACTGCTTCTGCAATTACTTTTTGTTCATCAAGTAAAGTATATTCTTTTTTATCTTGAATCATTTTTTCTAGACTATCCAAAAACTTTTTATTCGGTTTTACTTCACTTTGATCAATCTGTTTAATAATTTCTAATTGATCTCCATAGAAAATCGCCTTACCAACTGCCTCTTTCAATTCTTCTTTTTCATATTTGCCATAAATGGGAGCATTCCTATAATATTTTTTAAATTTATTCAAAAATAGGCTATCATTATTTTGAATTGTATAATTATGTAAATAAACAAAGGGATAAATTTGAACATTTGCTTTTTCGACAAATTGATTATAGCTTTCTAATAATTCTGCGTAGGAAAGAACTTGATAAGAAGGGTGCAAACATCTTTTTTCTCGATTAGATATTAAAGTGTTAACAATAGCATCTTCATTTTTAATATCGGTAACTGCTTCCCATTGTTTTAATTCAAATAATAATAAAACTGGTTTATGCTCGCTATCATACCCACTGACAACAAAATCAACTCGTTTACTAGTAAGAGGAATATTAAATTCGATAGCAATTCCTACATCATCAGGTAGATCACTAATAACCTCTTTCATCATAGGAAGACTATTAGCCCATGCTTTAATTTGATTTAGCCTAGTCTTTTTCCCTAACTTCTCTTTATATGCATCATAAACTTGATTGCTAATAATTCCTTTTTCGACATAAAAATCAAAGTCTTTTTTAAGACAAGAAAATATAATCACTAGTATCACCCTTAAAAAAAGCTAGTAAAAACTGAAGTCTCTACTAGCACTCATTAAAATTATATCATTAAATTAAGGAAAACGAATATCAAAATTACTCGGCCCTTCAATACATTCTCCATCAATCGTAAATCGAGAACCATGACATAAACAATCCCAAGTCATTTCTACTTCATTAAATACCAAACCACATTTCATATGCGGACATTTATTTAACACAATATGTTCCTTACCCTGTGCATCTCTATAAATAGCTACATTTTTTCCATCTCTTTTCGTGTAGATAACTTTAGAGTTATTCACATTTCCTTTGGTACTTTTAATAATTGCTTTTAGACTACATCCAACATCAATTGGGAATCGCATTACTTTATGAAAATTGATTGCACGATGAGGAGAGAAAAGAGCGATATAAGGATTATCTTCTTTTAAAATAATATCCGAAAGAATTTTGCCAGCTAAAGAGCCATTTGTCATTCCCCACGTATTATAACCACAAGCAATTAAGAAAGTATCATCATCCTTATAAATTCGTCCAATATAAGGGATATAATCATTCGTAATAATATCTTTATTGCTCCATATATAATCAAAATGATAATCTTTATTTAGTTCATCAAAATTGTCTTTAATGCTTTTAATATTACAAGATGAAAAAGACTGGAATAAATAAATTAGATAATTTTTCTTACCATCTTGTAAATAACGGAAAGAAATACAAGGCTTATCAATGTTAATAGCGCTAATATCCTTAACCTCTTTCACTTCTTTTGCTCCAATATAGGAAGTTTCTACATGAGTTTTAAAAGGCATTAAAAAGGGAAATAGAAAATAGGGATAATGAGTAGCAAGTACCACATATTTACTTTTAATAATATGAGAATTAACCTTTATGTAATAATAATCATCTTTTTTATCAATACTTTCCACTTTTGAATTCTCATAAATAGAATCTTTCATCATATTTTTAAGATGATTAATATATTTTAAAGGATGAAAGGTATAAGTATCCTCTACTTTTAAAGCGAGAATATTATTTACTTCATATAATTTAGTTTTGCAGGCTTTTACCTGATTTTTAGTTAAAAAATTATATTCTTCTTCAAGTTTCATTATATTTTTTTCTTCATTAGTAAAGATGTAAGAAGCTGTCTTTTTTAAATTGCAATCAATATGATTGGTCGTAATAATATCTTTTAGCCTTTGAACGGCATCGATCTGAGACCTTAAATATTTACTAGCAGCATCCACACTATATTTTCGAATATTCATCATAATCTGCTCTTGCAAATAAGTAATTTTCGCCGTACTTCTAGAAGTGACACCATATCCACAAGTATTTCTTTCTACTAATATCGTTTTTAAACCACTATTTTGCAATTCAAAAAGAGTAGATAAACCGGTAATTCCACCACCAATAATACATACATCTACTTCCATATCTTGTTGAATTTCTTGTAAAGCTTTACATTGTTTATTTAACCAAATACTTATATTTTTCATATATCATCTGTAATATTATGAGTAAAATGATAGAATAAATGCATAAAACAGTTGATTTTTTTATAAAAGTTTGATATTCTAATAATGTTCAAATGGCGGGATTGGTGAAGTGGTTAACACGGCAGATTGTGGCTCTGTTATGCAAGGGTTCGACTCCCTTATCTCGCCCCAGTATGTATTTTACTCCATATTTATGGGGTTTTTAATTTATTTTTTGTTGATTACGTAACATTTACGTAACATTTTCTCCTTTCATTTTTAAAATTTCTCTTGTTTTATCGTTATTTATTTTCTCATCAGGATGTGCGTAGGTGTTTCTTATGACTTCTTCTGTATCTCCTAAGCGTAGGGCAATAATCCTATAAATATCTGGCAACTCAAAGCCAATATTCAATAAATAAGTGGCGTGTGAATGTCTACCAAATTGATGATGTGAAAGAACTTGAATATTTCTTTGTGGATATTTTTCTTTTAATTGAATGTAATATTTTTCTAAAGCTCGATCTATTTTGTTTCTATTTATAAAGGTTTCACCACCAAAAACATACCAGTTTTCATTAAACCCATCTAATTTGTTACAAAATAAGTATAGTTTTTTAAGAGGGATAATGGATTGTTCTGCTAAATAAATCAATCTTTTTTTGTAATTTTTAGTAGCATTTATTTGAGGTCCACCATTTTTATTTCTTCCGACGCTATTATGAATATAAACTGTTTCGTTCTCGAAATCAATATCTTTCCATTGTAACGCTTGTTGTTCTCCTTTTCTAAGCCCATGCCAAAATAAGAAATTAAAAAAGGTTTTCCAAAATTCATCGTCTACATTATCTATAAAAAAATTGTACTCATCTAAGGTTTGATATAAAGTTCTAGAATCCTTAATTTCAGTTTTCTCCTTAACTGTTTTTTTGAAGTTGCCAACTGCTTTTGCGTAATTAAATAAAATGACACCTTCGCTTATTAAGTATTTTAAAAATTCACTAAGTGTAGTATGTATATGGCATCTAGTTTCGTATGCCAATCCGAGTTGCTCTATTTTTGCATGAAATTCATAAATTTGTGTTTCTTTTATTTCGCGTGGATCAAAATTTCCCAATATATCTTTAATATGATTTAAGTAATTCTTTTTGTAAGAGTAAGCAGTACCACCAGCCTTATACACATCCAAATATTCAACAAAACCATCAAAATAATCATTTAGGCATTTATTGGTAACGTCAGTTACCACAACGCCTGTTACCAATCTATTTTTTGCTTTTTTACTATGTTCTTGTATATATTTTATCGGATCATTAAGAAACAGACCTCTATCAGCTTCTGCATCACGTTTTTTTTCAAATAATCTTGATCGATAAGAAACTTTTTTGCCATTTAACTTGTATCTGTCACTAAAGTAATAAATAGCAGTACCTTTTTTTGTTTCTTTATCCCATTCTTCTTTTGTTTTTTCAACTTTTATTTTATTTCCGGTTTCGTTTTTTATATATTTATATTTTTTAACTGTTAAAACAGCCATTTTCATCACTCCAATCATTTACTTTTATTCTAAATTTTGTTATAATTGGAGATAGAAAAACTCCAATTCGCGTTGTGGTTTTTCTAAGGAGTATTTCTATGCTCCATACCCTTATTCTACTGCAATAGAATAGGGGACTTTTTTATTTAATTTTAAATACATATTTTATCAAGACCTTCGTTATAAATTTTCGTTGGAATCATTGATATACTTTCCATATATATTGGCCTTTTAAATTCAACTAGCCGGTTAATGCGATTGCTTGCCATCCAACTATTAGGAAAACAATAAATAATTTTATCTTCTTTGCTTTCTGATTTTAATCCAAGAAGGCAACAGATATCTTCTTCGTACGTTTTCATTAAACCATAATCACCATTATACAATGAATTGATACTTTTGGCTTTTAAACTATATAAAGAAGTATTAAAGCCTTTTAATAAATCTAAGATATTAGAAAAGGTGGAAATCCTCAATTTTAATAAATCTTTTTCTTTTGTTTGATTTTCCAATATATGATTAAATTTTTCTGGATTCTTTTTAATATATTTATATCTTTTGTCTTTCGATTTTATATGAGCTGGAAAATAACTATCAAAGTTTGAGATCTTATGTAATCCAACTAAATGATAAAAATTGTCATTGTGAAATGTTATATAAATATAGCCTTTATCTTTACGATTAATGACAAAAACATACTTTTTTAATTCTTCAAAAGTGTCAATTAACTTTTCTACCATAACCTACCTCCATAAAAATAAAAGGAACTTACCCAAAAGATAAGTTCCACGGTAGAAGCCTAAATTTGTATTAGGCAGAAAGCCTTCTATTTTGTGTTTTGCCTATTGCTAGGTCGCCGAAGCTAGGCTGGGACTACCAACTCCCGTCACTAATAATATGCTACACAGTAGCTCTATTATTACTAAAATTATATCACACAAATAATTTTGTGTAAATCAATTTAGTGGAACTTATTATAATTTATTTTACTTTGTTTGTCAACTTTTTTAATCACTTTCTTTCTTTTAAGTTCTTAATATATCTATCTGCTTCATTTTTGTATTTGTTTAATTCTGTTATAAGTATAAACCATCAAAATAACACCAAATACAAACGATAATACATTTTCCATTAAGAGGGCTAAGCATATTGCATTCCAAACGTCTTTAACCGCTATCCATGCACCAATAAATATAGGAACACATATTGCTAGTCCTTTTCCTTTTGAGAAAAAAATTATATCTATAATATTTAATATACCGCTTATGGTTAGTAAAGAAACATCTTGGTTTAAGTACTGAATAAAAACTATCACATTAAAAACAGCTAATCCAATACTCCATATCCAAGAAATTAATGTTCCTATATAATTATTATTTGCCATTATTTACCTCATCTACTCGTATCCGTTAGGATATATTCGTCTATTCCTAATTCTTGTAATCTATTATTGTAATCTTCTGCCAATTCTACATAATTCTGTTTGTAGAATTCTTTATCACTAACTAATACATCATTACAAGATTCCACATCTTCTATAAGAGCAGAGATGTCTAATTCGTTATTGTAAGTATAATCTGTTAGCAATCTTTCTTCTCCGCATATAGAAATTTTTTGATTATCCAATTCTACATTATAACTATCTTCGCTTTGACACCCAGTAACAGCCATCAAGAGCAATAAAATTAACATATATTTTTTCATAACTTTACACTTCTTTCATTTATTTCTTCTGATTTGCTTTACAATTCCTAATATTTCGATTGGCATTCTTTCTATATCTTCTTTAGAGTAAAATGTAGAAATAAAACCAGTTGAATTATTTTCATTTAAAGGAATTACCATGATTCCGTTTTCTTGTTTTCTAACTCTTTTAAATGTAGCATCGAAACCATTTATTCTAATACAGCAATCTTGGCCACTTTCACAATCGCTAGCTTGTTTAAATATGACTATATCCTGATCTAAATAATCAGGTTCCATACTATCACCCTCTAATTTTAAAGCAAAGTATTTATTGTTACCTCTAAGCCATTCTTTTGGAATATCGATAGTATCAACAGCATATTCATCTTCTATAGCTTCTAACGGCCTTCCAGCAGGTATTTTTCCTAATACTGGTATTTGAATTGTATCAGTAGATAGGGTTGTGAACTCGGCGTTATCAAAATGTAAATCATCTAATTTTACATCTCCGGATTTTATCAATAAGTCGTTTATAGTCATTCCCATGGCTTTTGCAATCTTTTTTAAAGTATCAACAGTAACTCTTACTGGCTTTCCTGTTCTAGGATCATATCCTTTTTCTATACTGTCTAGATGCGTGTGACTTATTCCACATTTATCAGCAAATTCTCTTAAAGAGGTTTCTCCACGATACTTTCTTATATATTCTCCAATGTAATTCATATCATTTCCTTTTTCTCCTTTCATCTATATTGTAAACTAGAATTTACAAAAAATCAAGAATTTTGTAAATTATACTTGACAAATCTTTTTATGTAGTGTATGATTGACATATAGAAGGGAGGACGTATGAAAAATTTATTAAAAGATAAAAGAGAAGAAAAAGGAATGTCTCAAAGTGATCTATCTGAGAAGTCTGGCGTTTCTAGGCAAACAATATCTGCAATAGAAAACCAATCGTTAGATAATATTGAAAGCAAAACGATGGTAAAGTTAGCATTAGCTTTAGAATGTGATGTAGGAGATATTTTTTTTAAAGAAAATGTTGTGTTTACACAACAAAATGAGGAATAAAAGAAGAATAGGAGAGTATATATGAAAGCAAAGATCGAAACGGATATAACAAGTTATGTTATAGAAGATGCAGACAAAATATCAGTAACTTTAAAAGAAGAACATACAAAAGCAGAGTTAGAGCAAAGGCTAATTGATTATCTGTTTAAAAAAACTGAGTACACAATGGAAGATGTTGAATTAATTAAATTAATATTAAAAGACTAGATAGTGCTAGTATCTAATCTTATAAATAAAACTAATCGAATCTACCATGACCAACATCAACAACTTGCTTAGCAATAACTTTGATAGCCTTTTTAACTTCTTCAATGTTTTTATCAACATCAGGAGTATTAGCAATTTGTTTTTGTTCGATCAATGCTACAACGATTTCTTTTACAACATCGTACATTATAACACCTCACTTTCTAACTCTCTATTATAAATTAGAAAGTAAGGTAAATCAAATAAAAAAGCTCTTGCAGGAGCAACCACAACGCGAAGGAGGTAAAAATGACTAAATCAAAAAACTTTATTGAAATTGAAGAAGCTTGTAATCATCTTTGGGTAACCACAGAAGAAATAGGAATTATACTCGGTGGAGCATCTAAAACTAAAACTAACAATTTCCGAAAAGAGCTTGAACAAGAATTGGATCAAGAACGTATACAAGCTCAAAGTATTACAAACGAGAATGAAAAATCAAAAGCATTAGCAAAGTGTTTTTATTATAGAGACACACATCCACATCGATTACCAATTCGGAGAGTGTTAGAAAAAGCACACGTTGATTTAGATTATGTAAGACGTGAGGCAAATAAAATGCGAAAAGCAATGCTTATTGAAAATAAGAAGGAGTTGACTATAAATGAAACTAAAGTCATGGGTTAAAGAAACATTAGAAGGTATAGTTTGCTTAACATATTTTGGTGTATTTATGTATCTATTTTGGTTAATTTTTGGAGCATAAATCATGAAAAAAGACATAAAAAAAGAAAAATTAACGCACCAAAAAATTAATTTTTCTATAAAAATAATATCAGATTTTAAAGAAAAAGTCAAATGGAGTGGGTAGAAAATGGAAATAGTAGAGGCATTATTATGGCTATATTAAAAAGCGAGATAAGAAATAAATATTCTCAGATTCCGAATTCTGTAATACGAGCCAAAGATGTTACGGACGGTGATTATAGACTATTAATTTATTTATATTCACTTCCGAATGGATGGAAAATTAATCAAGGGTATTTAGGAACTGAATTAAATTGTAATAGAAGAAATATTAGTTCAAAAATAAAGAGATTAAAGGAAGCTGGATATTTAGAAATTATTAGAGCTAACAAAGAAGGAGATACTGACTACATCTATGTTTTAAAAGAAAAAGATGTGTCATCTAGCGACGTGTCAGTAGATAACGTGTCATCTAGCGACGTGTCAGTAAATGACGTATATATAAATACTAATAAAATAAATACTGAAAAAATAAACAATGAATTAAATAATTATTCTACTACTACTAGTAAGGAAACAAACCTGTTCGAGTTTATAGAAAAAAGTTTTGGAAGAACACTAAGCTCTAGTGAGTATGAATTTATACAAAAATGGGAAGACAATGAACTTACTAGATATGCGGTTAAGCAAGCAGAATTAGCTAGAGCTTTTAATGTTAAGTACATAGACAAGATATTATTTAATTATCAAAAAGAAAACATTAAGACAGTAGCAGAAGCGGAAGAAAGAGATAAAAAATTTAAAGAGAGCAAAGGAATTCAAAGAAAAACTTATAAAACTCCGCAAGAAAAAACAAGAGAAAATTTAGAAACAGTAAGAAAGGAGTTGGAAGCTAGAAATGAATTACGAACAGGTAAGTGAGCTATTAGATTATATTTCTGATAGCTATCATACAGAAAACTCAACAGCAATGATTTACTCGTGGGTTGATATACTTCAAGAGTATGACTACGAAGAGGTAAAACAAGCATTGTATGAGGCTATGGCAGAAGATAGATTTCAAAGAACTCCACCGCAAGTGCAATACTTAGTAAGAAATTTAGTTAAAAAATATGACAAAGTAGATTATTCGAAGCAAGTAGTATATTGCCCGATATGCAGAAGACCGCTTAATCAGCCTGACTACGAAAAGCATTTTGATAGATGTTCTAGTGTAGAATACATTTTAAATCAATGTAAGAGATTTAACTCATCATGTAGCTATTCTAAAAGAGAGCTTTATGAAATGCAAGATACAGCTTTCGAAGAATATTACAACACAATTTTAAAATATGTAATGAATCACACAACTGATGAAAGCGAGAAAACAAGAATTGGATTTATATTTAATCCACCAAGTGCTGAAAAAGCAAAAGAATTCTTAATGAAAGGGAATAGAATATGAATTTATTTAAGAAAAAAAGAAATATAACACTAGAAGACATTTACACAATACAACAAAGCATACTTGAAAAGATAGATGCTAAACCAAGTGAACGTGAAAAAAGACTTGAAGAAATGTTTTTTAATGCTAAAGCACAGCAAATTGTTGAATATGAGAACACAATAAAACTTAAAAATCGGCAATTAGAAAGCAAAGACAAAGTGATTGAACAACAGGCTAAAACAATTGAAAAACAAAAAAATAAAATTGAAAAATTAGAAGGAGTGGAAAATGATGGAAGAAAAATTGAACTTAAATGAAATAGTAAAAATAGAGCAAATGCCGAAAGTATTTGAGCAACTAGAATTGATAGGTGAATTTATAGACAATCAGTTAAAAGACTTAGATAAACTAGAATGCACAGAAGATAATAAACAAGAAGTAAAAAATAGAAGAACTGAAATTAGTAATACTTTAAATCTTCTTGAAGATAAAAGAAAAGAAATAAAAAATAAGATTAATGAACCTTACGAAAATTTTAATAAAAAATATGAAGAAACAACGAAAACAAAGTTGCAGAATGCTTATAAGGTTTTAACAGATAAAATTAATAAGATTGAAGATGAACAAAAACAAGTGAAGAAAAATAAAATTGAAAGTTACTTTAAAGAATATTGTGAATTTTTAAAAATTGATTTTGTAAAATTTGAACAATTGAATTTAAACATTACTTTGAGTATTAGTGATAAAAAATTACAAGAACAAACGAAAGAATTTTTAGATAAAGTTAATGATGATTTAGCACTAATTGATTCACAAGAACACAAAGAAGAAATCTTAATTGAATACAAGAAAAATCTAAATGTATCTTTAGCAATTACAACAGTAGTAAATCGATGTAAAGAACTTGAAGAATTAAAGAAAAAGGAAGAAGAAAAACAAGCACAGAAAGACATAGAAATAGAGAATGTTCAAAAAATAGGGAAAATTTTAAATGCTCCAACAAAGGAAGTAATCGAAGCTGATAGAGAAGAAATTTATGAAATGACTTTCAAGGTTAGAGCTTCAAAGTCAAAACTAAAAGAATTAAAAAATTATTTAGAAAATGAGGGATACGATTATGAGTAATCAAGTCATGACAAAACCTAAATTTAGTGTTGCAATTCAAACAGATGCCTATCAAAAACTAATTAATAACACTTTAGGAGACCAGGATAGAGCAAGAAGATTTATAGCAAGTATTTCTAGTGCAGTAGCAATCAATAGCGATTTACAAGAATGTGATGCAGGAACTGTGTTAAGTGGAGCATTATTAGGTGAGGCATTAAATCTTAGTCCAAGCCCACAATTAGGACAATATTACCTGGTTCCTTTTAAAGATAAAGTAAAAGGTAAAGTAGCAACTTTTATACTTGGATATAAAGGGTATATTCAATTAGCAATTAGAAGTGGTAACTATAAAAAAATTAATGTTGTTGAAATAAAAGATGGAGAATTAGAAGAATTTAATTTGATGACAGAAGAAATTAAGGTAAATTTAATACAAGATGATGAACAAAGAGAAAATACTACAACTATAGGATATTATGCGATGTTTGAATATCTAAATGGATTCAAAAAAGCAATATATTGGAGCAAAAATAAAATGATAAACCATGCTGATAAGTATGCTCCAGCATTTTCTAAAAAAGGATATGAATTACTTTTAGCAGGAAAAGTAAAACAAGATGATATGTGGAAATATAGTTCTCATTGGTATAAAAATTTTGATGATATGGCTAAAAAAACTATGCTTAGACAATTAATTTCTAAGTGGGGTGTAATGAGTATAGAAATGAGAGAAGCATTTGAAAAAGACGAAACAATCCAAAATACCGATGGTAGCTATAACTATATAACAGCTGATGAAAAAACAATAATAGAAACTAAAATAGAAGAAAATAATGAAGAAGTAAAAAAGGTAGACATCAATGAATTATAGAATTATTGAAAGTGGTAGTTCTGGAAATGCCACGATTGTTGAGAATATAATCTTGATTGATTGTGGTGTTTCTTTTAAGAAACTTAAAGATTACTATCAAGAATTAAAGTTAGTATTACTTACTCATATTCATTCAGATCATTTTAACAAAACTACGTTAAAAAAGTTAGCAAAAGAAAGACCGACTTTAAGGTTTGGATGCTGTGAATGGCTTGTAAAAGATTTAATTGAATGTGGTGTTGATAAAAGAAATATTGATGTTTATGACAATATAAGCAGTTTTAAATATTCAGATAATTTAATAGTAACAACTTTTGATTTACAACACGATGTATTGAACTGTGGTTATAAGCTATTTGTAAATGATAAAAAATACTTCTATGCAACAGACACAAATTCTTTAGAAAATATTGAAGCTAAAGATTATGACATGTATTTTATAGAGGGAAATTACGAAGATAAAAAGCAACTAGAAGAACGCAAGCAAAAACATATCGAAAAAGGAGAATATTATTACGAAGATAGAGTTGAAAAAACACATTTAAGTCAAGTACAAGCTACAGAGTGGCTAATGGAAAATATGGATAGTAATTCGCAATATATATTTATGCATGAGCATAAGGAGAAGATGGTTGTATGACATTTACAGGTACTAAAACAGAAATACAACAATTCTTATATAAGCTAGATAAAAATACAATATACGATCTAAAAATCGATAAGCATAGAAATAAACGTAGCTTAGATGCAAACAATTACGCATGGCATTTAATCAATGAAATAGCGAATGCCTTGAGAATGTCAAAAGAAGAAGTTTATTTACAAATGCTTAAGTCGTATGGCCAACGAGAGTATGTTTCTATGCTAGCAAATGTTAATCCGAGTAGGATATCAAAATATTACGAAGAGCAAGGAACATTTAAACATAATAACAATACTTTTAAAAGCTATATGTTTTATATAGGGACAAGCCAATACGACAGCCGAGAAATGGCAATCTTCATAGATGGCTTAGTACAAGAAGCTAGACAACTTGGAATCGAAACGTTAGAAGATATAGAAATACAAGAGCTAATAAAGGAGATGGAAAAGAATGTACGAGTACGATAGTAGCGACGCGTTAGGAGCTGGAAATTATCCAAGTCCTATCGAGGAAGAAGAACAAGTAATATCTGGAGAAATAACACTTACATATAGGATTGACGCATCTGTTCCAAAGTCTTGGGATATAGATCAAATTGAAGATGATATAAAAGAGAACTTAGACGAATATATAGATATTCGAGAATTTAAAGATATAGAAATTGATATTTAGGAGGAAAGATGAAAAAATATTATATTGTATATCATGGAGAATATTATAGCGGAACAACGGCAATAGGAAGATGCACACATATTGCAGATAAAAAGATAAAAACATATAAAGATATAGTTGAAGTAGAAGAAAGAATAGAAAGACAATTACATTTTAAGAGTGTAGTAATTTTAAATTATAAGAGGATAAAGTTATGAAAGAAGATTTATTAAAGATAATAAATAACTATGGTGTAATGCCACAATTAAAATATTTTCAAAGTGAAGTGTGGGAGTTGAACGAAGCGATAATAAAAAAAGAAGAAGATTATCAATTTTGTGAAACAACAGTAAAAATGGATAAAAAGAATATAGAACACATAGCAGAAGAAATAGCAGATTGTTATGTTATGCTAGAGCAATTTAGAATTTATTATTCAATAACAGAACAGAAAATATGTAAAATAATAAAGCAAAAAATAGAAAGACAATTAGAAAGGATAGAAAATGAAAAAACAATTAACTAAAGAAGAGGTTTTAAAAAAAATAAAAGAATTGGAAGAATATATTGAAAATTTAGATAAAGAATTAAAACTATATGACATAGTAAATTACTGCAATCACGAATGGTATGTTATCAAGATTGAAAACGATGAAGTTACATTGATGTCAAAAGATGTGATTGGTACTTGTACTTATAGTGATTATAACAATAATGACTTTACAGAAAGTAATTGTATTAAATTATTGTCAAGTTTTTTAGCCGAGCTAAATCTTTATGAATTAAAAGATATGAAAATAAATTATGATGAAAATAAATTTTATAAAAGTTTAATCAGAATCCCAACACTTAGAGAAATAGAAGCTATGCCAATGAATGTTAGAGAATGCGGAGATGCTTATTGGACTATGACTTCTAGTTATGGAGTAAGTGAAGATTCTGATTATGCTAGCGTGTTCCGTGTGAATTCGTATGGCTACCTCGGCAGCAACGACGTGAATGGCGCGTTTGGTGTGCGCCCAGTAATAAAAATAAAGGAGAGTTGCTTACATGAATAAAGTAATTTTATCAGGTAATATTTGTAAAGATATAGAGTTAAAATACACAGCAAATAATGTAGCAGTACTTATGAATACTATCGCGGTTCGTAATGATTACAAGAACAAGGATGGCAAATATGATAGCCAATTCATAAACTTTGTAGCATACTGCAATAATGCTGAATACTTAAGCAAGTACACTTCGAAAGGAAGTAAGATAGTACTTGAAGGAAAATGGAACAACCGAAATTACAAAAAGCAAGATGGATCTACTGTTTATGTATCTGAAATGATTGTAGAAAGAGTAGAACTTCTTTCTAGTGTAACTACAACAAAACCGGCAGAAAATAAATCTGATGGATCGGAAAAGAATGCTGAAGATCCATTTAAAGAGTTTGGTGAAGAAATCATTATAAATGATAGTGACTTGCCATTTTAGAAATTTTAAAAGCTACTTAAAGACTATTGGAAACCTTCTGAAAACTAAAAAAGCCGAGTTTGGTTAGTAGCGAGTTTGGGCTTTACCCTTTAAAAGGAAAACGTTAGGAGGATTAATGAAAGGAACATATTACACAGTAGATGATGCTTGTAAAGTAGCTAACTACGACAAATTAGTAGAAGAAAATAAAAAATTAAAAGAACAATTAGATAAAGCAACTGCCGAAAGAGATACATATAAAGCAGACTACAATATCTTAACAAATGCTGTAAGAAATAAAGATAAGCAGTATTTAAAAATGATCGAAGAAAGAGATAAAGAGATTAAAAGGTTACGAGATGAATTATACAACAAAGATAATAAGCAAATAAGCTTGGAGGTATAAAATGATTTATACAATATATAATTCTAATTATGAATTGATCGCTCAATTTGATAGTTGCAAAGATGTAGCAAAATATCTAAATATAAATTTGAATTGTCTATATTCTTATTTTTCTAAATCAAAGAAAAAAGAAAAAACGATAAAGGATAAAAAAACTGGTAACTTTGTTTATATTTTGAAGGATAAGGTGGAATAAAATGAGTGAAGATGAATTAAGAAAAATTGGTGAGTTTTTAGAAATGCACGCATTTGCGCATAGGACTGTTGAACATTGTGATTATTGGACGTATGAAGAAAAAATGATACTTGATTTATACAACAATTATTTAAATTTACTAGATCAGCAAAAAGAGTTTATAGAGTGGCTAGAAAATGAAATAAGAGAGTGCAATGGTTATTCAAAATATGTAAAGAAAAAAGTAAAAGAATTAAAACCAAGAAGATTAGGCAAAACATATTTAATAGTTCAAATGATGAAAAATGAAGCAGAAAAGGAATGTTATGAAAAAATCTTATCAAAATATAAAGAAATAATAGGAAATAAATATGAGGTAGAAGATGAAAAAAGTAATTTTAAATAAATGCTTTGGCGGTTTTGGGTTATCTAAAGAAGCATATGAACTTTATGCAAAGAAAAAAGGAATAAGTGTATTTCACTATACACAAGAGAATTTAAAAAAAGAAATATATACCTATGCAACTGATGATAATAGAACATTTGATTTTTATTTCACGAAAGATTTCGGAGATAATGTATATATTTCAGATGAAGATTTTAAAGAATATTTTTTAAATTTAGATGAGAAATTTAGAGAAGACAAAACTTTAATCGAAGTAGTTGAAGAATTAGGCGAAAAAGCCAATGCTTTTTATAGTAATTTAAAAATAGTTGAAATACCTGATGATTTAGACTATGTAATTGATAATTATGATGGAATTGAAACTTTGCATCAAAAAGTGAAAGAGTGGTAAAGATGTTAAAGATTAAGGATAATGTAGATTTAAAAGAGTTAGAAAAGTTTGGTTTTTATAAAGTAAAAGATTACATATCTAAAAAATATCATGCTTACTTAAAAGGTTCATTGCGAATTGACTTTTATAATAGGTATTTGGTTAAAAATGATGCAAATTTTTGTGGATATGATTTAGATACTACCTATGATTTAATACAAGCTGGTATTGTAGAGAAAGTGAGTGATTAATATGATTAAAAAAGAAATATATCCAAAAACGCCAAGATTAAAAATCGGTGGTGATCGGGTTTATGTAACTGAAAAACTTGATGGAAGTAATCTAGTATTTTTCAAGAAAAATGATATTTTATATGTAGCACAAAGAAAGAGTATATTTGCTATCGATGAATTAAAAGAAGTTAAAGAAGTGTTATATAAAGGCTTATATCAATGGCTACTAGATAACAAAGACGTATTACAAATAGAACTTCATGAAGGTAGTGCTATTTGTGGTGAATGGCTCGGTATGGGAGCTTTAAAATACACAACAGAAGAATTTGATAAAAAGTGGTATATGTTTGCTAAAGCTAGGGTAGATGATGATTTTAAGTTAAGTGATTTTAATTACTATCATGAAAATTTTATATATCCATTTGAAAGCCAAATTATACCAAGTTTTATAGGAATAGTACCTGAAGTAGCAGAATTAGACAAGCTACCTAATAAAGATTATTTAGATTCTGTCTACAAGGTGTATTGTGATAGAGTGAATAGGAATGTAGAAGGATTTGTAATTAATTACCATAATATCATTTCGAAATATGTAAGAATGAAAAATGGTAAGTTGCAAGAACATTTTGATAGAAAGTGATTGACATGGAATTGAAAGTAGATGATTAAGATTAATGTAAAAGATAAGATAGTAGAAGTAAGTAAATTGCTGGATGAATTAGATAATTTTAAAGATAATATATCTAGTAATTTGCAGAGTTATGACTATAAACTATCTGACTTGTATCACAAATTAGAAGGTATGACGTTAAATAGTAAGAATTGCTATCGATTTTGCAAAGAATTAAAGAAAGTATTAAATGATCGTAGAGAATATAAAAATAATTTAGCGGTCTTTAATGAATATGAAAAAAGTATTAATAAAATGTTGAACGGAATCAATAATAGGAAAATATTTCTTGCAAGCATTTGCAAAGAAGACAAAAAAGTTAGAAATAGCGAATATCATAACAGAATTTATACCGAAGAAGAATTAAAGGAATTGATAGGAGTGTGATTCTAGTGGGAAAATTAAAAGAAGATTTTGGAATGTTAAAATTAATAAATAAGTATGATGTTACTTATAATGAAGTGACAAAAATAATTAAAATAAACAAGAAGATCAAAGTACAAGATTTAAGAATAATCAGAGCATTATTAATTGCAAATCATATTGATTATGAGGATATCATAGTGGAGGTGTGATATGTGGCAAGAATGACTATTGTGCAAGCTTGGAATGAACTCAATAAAATTAACAATGATATAGATTTATTGGAAACTTTAATAAAAAGTCGACTAGGAATAAGTTCTAGCAAGTTAAAAGAAATATTAGTAAAATGTTCTATTACAAATAATGACAAATTTATAAATAGCATATCCAGAAATGATGTAGACATAATAAAACTAGCAAGCTTATACGATTCAAAAAATGCATATGAAATTTATATTAGAAATGAAATTAAAATTAGTAAATTATCAGAACCAGCATTATGCATAGCTTTTTTAAAAGAGTATTATTTAAAAAATAATAAAAAAATGACATGGGAAGATATAGCGAAAGAAATGAGCATGAGTATTGCACAATGTAGGAGGTATTACGATGAATACAAAGGATATACACCGAAAGCTAACGAATATTTTGAAAATAGTTTGTCAAGCCATTTTGAGCAGAAATGAGCAGATATTTTTTTAAAATGAGCAGAAATGAGCAGTTTAGGTATGCTATAATATGTATAATGAGATAAGTACATCTCAAAGAATACTCGAGATTGTTTGCTGGTGTTTTAGAGATAATCTCAAATCGCAATCAACAGAATTAGCAGAATAACCAGACAAGTGTAATTTGAGGTTGCGACATAGAGGTAGTGCCTCTTATATGCTAGTGTGGAGGTTATGACTCCTATCTAGCTCCTTGACATAGAGATACATTAATTTGTATCTTTTTTTATTAGGTTGTAGTTTTGATGCAGAAACGTTGAAACAACTGCTAACTCAATAGCACAACGAGATTAATAATAAACTACGTAAAAGCTATAAGTGCGTATAGAATGTTGGTCGGCCCTTTACTATACAAATGTTTATCCTTTTATTGGCGAATAACTCAATGGTTAGAGTTCTCGGCTTATATCCGAGCGGTTGTGGGTTCAAGTCCTACTTCGCCAACCAAGTTTTTTATTTGAGAGTACAAGTACCAACTCCTTTACTAAATTAACTAAATAAAAACTAGTATAGACCATGTAAAACCTTTTATTCAATGCTTGTACTTTCAAATAAGAAAATATTTCCAGTATTTTATGAACACCGGAAGATTTTTCGATTTTCTTCCGGTATTAAATAGTGTACTGATGATATATGCAAAAACAAGATGGAGGTTTTTAACATATTAAGTTATGGTCTTATACTCAACCTCGAGCTAACTGTTCCAAAAAAGACACGTAGAGTATTGGTGAACTTTGACACCTATATCGTCAGTACAGTATTTATTAAGAGGTGTCTATGAGAGAAATAACAAAGCAAATGATAGAGTATTATAAGATAATGAAGTTAGGGTACGATTTCATGGGATATCCAGTCTTAAAAAAAAATATTCTAAGCTTTCACCACAGCATAGTGCCAAGACGTAATTGTAAGAGTATGGGATTAGGTGAGGGCTATTTTTGGTGGAATGGTGCAATACTTAATCAGTCAACATCTCATGAGTACTTACATTTGATAGAAGCTAAGGATTATGATATGTTTCTAGCCATTACCAGCGAGATGATCGATGAAAATGTGAAAGGTTATTTAGATAGAGAAAATCTATTAAGAATTCGAGGTATCTTAGAACATTTCGAAAGAGAGCATTGCTCGGATCGTGGCAAGAAAGGAAATTTACTTATAAAAGATAGTTACCTAAGGAGAGTAAGAAAATTATGAAAAACAAAGCAAATCAAATAATAGAAACAGTTAAGAATGCTTTAAAAGAAACAGAACCGATCAAACTTGAAAAAGATCCTAATGCAAAAGAAGTAAAGATAAAAGCCGTGAAAAAAATTAAAGATTACAGGAAAAAGAGTGATAAATATGGCAAATGAAAATAATTTAAAACCAGTAAAAACCAAGAGTGAAGCAAGAACAAGAGGAAAAAATGGCGGAATAAAATCAGGTGAAGCAAGACGTGAAAAGAAACTATTGAAAGAATTGTTAGAAGAAGCATTGGAAACTCCGACAAAAACAGGAAACTTTGCTATTGATATTACTAATGCTTTAATAAAAAAAGCTAAAAAAGGTAATGTAAAAGCTTACGAAGTAATTAGAGATACATTAGGACAAAAGCCAACTGAAAATATTAATATAGAAAATCCTCAAGCAACTAAAGTTCTAGAATCTATTAGCAAGCAACTTAAGAATAAGTAATGAATACAGAAATATTTCCTTTAAGCAAAAAATATATAGATTTTCTGGAACATGATGCAAGTGTAGAATTCCTAGAAGGTACAACCTTTGCAGGCAAGACAACAGTTGGCATTCCAAAATTCATGTTTAAGATAATGAATAATACAAGTACCAAGCCAAGTATTATAGCAGGTTTAGACCTAGGGACGATTGAAAAGAACATAATCAATTCTGATATGGGATTAATTGAGATCTTTGGAGATTATGAGAATGGTGGGTGTATAGAGTACAAGCCTAATGGAGCTGGCAAGATAAGCCTTCCTCACATAATATTTCATACACCTAATGGAAATAAGATTATTTATGTATTAGGATATGACAACAAAAAGAGATGGAAAAAAGCATTAGGCGGTCAATGTTATGGATTATTCATAGACGAATTTAACATTGCAGATATGGACTTTGTGCGTGAAGCTTTCATGAGAGCGGATTACAAGTTATGTACTCTAAACCCAGATGATCCAAATAAAGAATGCTATACACAATACGTTAATCATGCTAGACCGACAGAGAAGTACAAAAGCGATGCGCCTAGTGAATTGCTAAAGATGTTAGATTTACCACAAATAGCTGATTGGACGTGGTGGTATTTTACATTTGATAATAATGCGAGTCTAACAATAGAAAAGAAAAAACAAATAATTGAGTCTGTGCCTACAGGTACTAAGCTATATAAAAATAAAATACTTGGTTTAAGAGGTAAGGCCACAGGATTGGTCTTTAATATAGAATCTAAGGATATCATTACAGAAAAACAAGCAATGTTTGTCGATTGGCAAGAAAAGGAGCCAAAAAAGAAAAGAAAGTTTATCAGGTTCGCTATTGGTTGTGATACATCTTACTCTAAAAAGACACATGATAAGTTGACGTTCGAATTCATTGGAATAACTGATGATAGAAAATGTGTTTTGCTAGAAGAAGAAACCCACAATAACAAAGATAGAGAAGTGCCGTTTGCTCCTAGCGATGTTATCCCAAAATTGGTAGCATTTGCAGAAAAATGTAAAACTAAATGGGGCTTTGCAAGATATATATTCATAGATAGTGCGGATGCAGGAACAATAGCTGAAGCAAACAAATATAAACGAAAGACTGGATGCATTTACATATTTGCAGGTGCATGGAAAAAAATAAGGAATCTAACAAGAGTACAGTTAGAACAATCGTGGCTAAAAACCAACGATTTTTTAATTGTAGAAACTTGTAAGGATTATATAAGTGAGTGTAATACTTATAGTTACGATGAAGAAGGGCAACTTGAAGATGGACATGACCACTCAATTCAAGGATGCCAATATGCTTGGTTACCATTTAAGAAATTAATTGGTAATTGGGATTTAATAAAAATAATGATTAAAGATGCAGAGGAGGAAGAATAGCATGGGAGTGATTAAGAATATGTTAAGAAATTGGTTAGAGATTAAAAATCCGGATTCACTGCAAGTTGATATAGAGCAATTGACAAATTTTGAGGGACAAGCTTTTATTAACAGCATCTGGTATCGTGGAGATGCAAGTGAATTAAATCAATTATACGAGCAATTAGATGACAAACTTGGTAATACTAACTTTTGGGGAAGTAAACCAACAGCAGGTATGAATATTAGAAAAGTGCATACTGGGTTACCATCTATGATCGTAGATACATTAGCGGATATTTCAACAGATGACTTAAATGATGTCGAAGTAGGCAAAAGACAAGAAGAGTGGAATAACATCGCAAAAGAAAATAATTTTAAGGGTTTAATTCATGACAGTGTTGTGGGAGCTCTTGCAATAGGCGATGGTGCTTTCAAATGGTCTATTGATACAGATATAAGTCAGTATCCTATCATTGAATTTTATGATGGCTCTCGCGTAGAATACGAATACGAAAGAGGAAGATTAGTTGCTATAATTTTTAAAACAAAAAAGTTTATAAATAAGCAAAAATATACTCTTTTAGAAAGATATGACAAGAATGGAATTACATATAAGTTAGTAAATAAAGAAGGAGTAGAACTAAACATTGAAGATTATCCCGAATTAGCTCAAAAATATAAAAAAGTAACTAATCCTAATAACTTTATCATGGCATTACCTCTCATATTTAAAAAATCAAAGAAATATCCAGGTCGTGGCAAGTCGCTTTTTGATGGTAAATTAGATAATTTTGATGCTTTTGATGAGGTATGGTCTCAATGGATGCTCTCATTAAGGAAAGGACAGATAAAAACTTATATTCCTGAGTCACTTCTTCCAAGAGACCCTAAAACTGGCGTATTACTCCGCGGAAGTGATTTTGATAATGATTACATCTCTGTTGAAGATACAATTTCTGAAGACGGAAAAAACAAAATTGAAACAACTCAAGGTCAGATTCAACACGAAGCCTTGTTAAGTACCTATATAACAGCATTAGACCAATGTTTAACTGGACTAATTAGCCCTAGTACACTTGGCATTGATACAAAGAAAATAGACAATGCTGAAGCCACTAGAGAAAAAGAAAAAACTACATTATATAAAAGAAATCAAATTATAGAAGTTCTTACTAAAGCAATTCAAGATATTGTAGATATTACCTTTAAAGTTTATGATACGATGAACGAGAAAACGGTTACAGATACTAAAGTAACTGTTACTTTTGGCGGATATGCAAATCCTAGTTTTGAAGCTCAAATTGAAACTGTTGGCAAAGCTAAAACTAGTGGAATTATGAGTATTGAAGCTAGTATTGATGAGTTGTATGGCGATACTAAAGACGAAAAGTGGAAATTAGAAGAAGTGAAAAGAATTAAAAATGAAAATGGTATCGTAGAAATGGAAGAGCCTGCAATAGCTCAAGACATTGATTTAATAGAAAATAATGTTGAAATGGAAGAAGAGGAAACGAATAATATAGAACAATCAGGTGAGTAGCCTATGAACGATTATAAAATTAAACTGCTTTATGAAAAGATGGAAATGGAAATCATTTCTTCCATGAAAAGAAATTACCAAAGACATCTTAATGAAGAGGCTAAGACAGGCTTTAAATATACTCAATGGCAAGCTGAAAAACTAAAGGAGCTTAAGAGGTATCAAAGAGAGAATCAAGATATTATTGGCAAATATACTAACAATTTATCTGAAGAAATATCAAAGCAATTACAAGAGGAATTAAGGCAAGGCTCTATTAATGCTATAAAACAATATAATAAAATCTTAAAGCAAGATTTAAAACCAGATAAAATCATGAATAGAAGCTTTTTCAAAACAAATGATAGAAAAATTAATTCATTAATAAAATCGGTAAATAGTGACTTGAAAACAGCTAATACAGCGGTTTTAAGAATGGCTAACGATCAATATCGCCAAGTTATTCATAAGAGCGCTTTTTTTGTTGGAAATGGTGTGTTTACAGAACAGCAAGCGGCTAAGATGGCTACTAAAGAATTAACAGAATTGCAATTAACTAAATTAGCTATAGATGAATCTAATAAAGATTTTCTTAGCAGAGGCTTAAATTCAATAGAATACGCCGATGGTAGACGTGTAAATATAGCTAGCTATTCTCAAATGGCAGTTAGAACAGCTAATCTTAGGGCTCAGTTAATGGGTGAAGGTGATTTTAGAAAGTCAAAAGGTCGACACTTAGTTCAAGCTACTTCTCACGGTGGAGCTTGTCCGATATGCCAAAAGTGGGAAGGTAGAATATTCATAGATGATGTGTATAGTGGAGGTACATCTAAAGATGGGAATTATATGCTTCTAAGCACTGCTATGAAACAAGGATTTTTACACCCGAATTGTCGACATGGACTTACAACATATTATCCAGAGTTAGAAGGAATAGAGAATGAAACTGGAGAAGAGTATCAAGCTGATATGGACTATATTAATCAAAGAATTAATTATATTGAAAGAAACATAAAGCGATATGATAGATTAAAGACAGGCTCAATTGATACATCTAACGTTAGATATTATAATAATAAAGAAAAACAATGGAAAAAAGAAAAAACAAATTTAGAAAACATAAGAAATTATGAAAAATTATCTGAAAAACAAATAAAAGAATATCAGGAAAGTAGTGATTTGGCATATCAAAAATTTACGAATCTAGAGAAAAATGCAATAGATGAGTATTCTTTGGGAGCCTATCAAGATGTTAATGACTATCTTAATGGTAAATATCCGGAATATAAATATGGTGATGATATAGTTTCTAAAATTGATAGTTGTATGTCAAAATATGAATTAAAGGACAACATCACAACATATAGAGGTACTTATAAAAAATATTATGAAAATTTAAAAGTTGGTAACGAATTTAATTTAGAGATGTATACAAGTACTTCATTAAATGAAAATATTGCTAAAACCTTTGCGGAAGATAAAGAAAATGCTATAATGTTAGAAATAAAAGTCCCTAAAAAGACAAAATGTTTATACATAGGAAATAATAGCGCTTATGAATTTGAAGCAGAATTATTATTAGCAAGAAATTTAAAATATAAAGTTGTTAATATTAGCGAAGATAGAATAGTTTTGGAGGTTATTCAATGATAAAATTAACTAAAAAGCAAAAAGAAATAAGAGATAATTACAAGAAAAAGACAGGAAAAGAAATGCCTCCTCCTAGAAAACTTAAGGATAGGTGGGAAAAAGAAGAAATAATTATCAAAAATGGCACGAACGAAGGTGATAAAGAAAAATGATAGTAATTGGAGTGATTTTATGCATTATCTTATTTTTTACTATGTGTGTATTATCAGCGATTTGGAAAGAGTTAGAAAAAACGCGATTAGAAAATAGGGAAATAATTAACGTACTAAACAAGAAAGGAAAAAAATAATATGACTGTAGAAGATATTAAAAGTAAAAAGATGAAATTAGAAGAAATGATATTAAGTATAGTAACACAATTTGAAGAAGATACAGAAACAACAATCGAAGATATTCAAATCAATCGCAACATGTGGCAAAATTGTGATGGAACATATCATTCAACGAATATTGAAGTTGAAGTTACAATATAACACTACTTTATAGGTAGTGTGTAGAATAATTGAACGGGGCTAGAGTTGGAGTTAAATATATTAATACTTTTGAGCTCCGGATATACAAAGATAAATATTAGTATATTTGATGAAGGGCACTCAAAGAACCAACTTAATTATTCTACACAGTGCTTATAAAGCATATTAAGTCGATAGAAATATCGGCTTTTTTCGTGCAATAAAGTACTTTGTGACCGTGCAATACACGGAGTGTGGATGACCTTATCCAACATAGAAAAAGGAGAGAAAAAATATGGAACAAAAAGTTCTTATGCCACTAGACATTCAATTATTTGCAGATAGTGGGGAAGAAAGCAACGCAAATAACACAAATCAAGAAGTAAATGATACTTCAAAAGAAACTAAAGCTAGCGAGGAAAAAGAAACTAGGTCAGAAGAGAAAAAATATACTGATAAGGAATTAAATGACATTAGTTTAAAAAACGAACAAAAAGCTTTAGCTAAGCAATTAAAAGATTTAGGCATTGATGATGTAGAAAAAGCAAAATCTATTCTTGCAAAAGCAAGAGAAGAGGAAGAAAAAGCCAAAAGTGTTGATGAAAAGACACAAGAAGCTATTAAAAGAGCGGAGAAAGCTACATTAGAAGCAATTAATGCTAAAATCGAAAATGCTTTGTTGAGAAAAAATGTTAAGGATGAAAAAGTTACTAGAGCAGTAAGACTAGTAGACAAGAAAAATGTTCTTAATGAAGATGGCTCTTTAGATCAATCTAAATTAGATGATGAAATCGAAGAACTATTAAAAGATTTTCCAGAGCTAATTAGTAAAACCGAAGAGGACAAAAAAGGTTTTAAAATTGGTGATGATGGGAAAGAAGAAAAAAAGGATGAAATGTCCGAAATGCGAAAAATAATGGGATTGAAATAAATCTCATTTTTATTTGCCAAAAAATGAAAAGGAGATGATTGAAGATGGCAAATGCGATTACAACGTTTAAAAAATACGTTACTTTGCTTGACGAAGTATACGCACAAGCAGCATTAAGTTCCGTGCTAGATAGTGATTCATCATTAGCTAGAGAAGGGGCAAATGCGAATGAAATTATAATTCCAAAGCTTAGTATGGACGGCTTAGGAGATTATACTAGAAATGGTGGTTACACAAGTGGCGATGTAACATTAACGAATGAAACCGTAAAATTTAATTATGACAGAGGTAGAAAATTTAGTGTTGATTGGGCCGATAATGAAGAAACAGCAGGTTTGGCATTTGGAAAGTTAGCAAGTGAATTTATTAGAACAAAGGTAGCGCCTGAAGGAGACGCTTTTACATTTGCAACATTATGTAGTATTGCTGGTATTTCTAAAGTAACAGCAGGTGTTACATATTCAGATGGTAACGCAGTATTGAGTGCACTTGTTACAGCTCAAACACAAATGGATGAGGATCAAGTTCCTTACGAAGACAGAATCTTGTTTATTACACCAACACTTTACAATATGATTCAAGCTGTTGACAGCTATAAGTCTAAAGAAGTTTTAGCTTCATTTAGTCAAATTGTAAGAGTTCCTCAATCACGGTTTTACACAGCAATTGATTTATATGATGGTAAGACAGATAACAGTGGCTCAAGCGGTGCAGATGAAACTGTTGGTGGATATGTTAAAGCATCAACTGGTAAAGACATTAATTTCTTAATCGTTCATAAACCAGCTGTATTAAAATACAACAAACATATTGTTCCAAGAGTATTTAGTCCTGAAGTAAATCAAAACGGCGATGACTGGGTTTTCACTTACAGAAAATATGGTTTAGTAGATGCTTACGAAAATAAAGTAGCTGGAATTTATTTATCTCATAAAGCGTAAGGAGGAATTTTAAATGAGAACTATTGGTTTAGTATTCCCAAAAGGGAAGTCATCTAAAGGCTCTAAAGTTAAAGAAGAAGTAGTTGAAGAAACTAAAGAGGAAGAAAAAAAAGTCGAAGAACCTAATGGTGATGAAGATGAAGTTCAAGAATAAAAGAACAGGGAAAATAATTGAAGAACATTTACATTATTACGTAAATAAATACAAAAACAATCCTGATTATGAAGTAGTTAAGGAAAAAGCTACTAAAAAAGAAACTAAAAACGATAAAGAAGAAGTGGAAGAAAAGTCTGCTTCTTAGGAGGTGGATTCATGACACTTTATGTTGATAAAGAGTATTATTGTGTAACGAAAACCCCCAGTTTGTACTGGGG
>OLSM01000636.1_pt1 | contig 32024 bp, 28 predicted proteins | sample 1672721 | NCBI WGS metagenome assembly OLSM01 (sample SAMEA3136717, study PRJEB25190) | human gut metagenome
CTAAAGATCTTCCCTCCCCCTGCATAGCAGGGGGTTTATTTTTACTGTCACACAATAAAAAACGCAGGCAAAGGAATTTATAGACTCCTTTGTCTGCGTTAATGAGTGGATTATATATGATTTTTTTGTGGAAGTCAAGCTGCCTGTGGCAAAATTATCCATTTCATCTCTTCTGCTTCATCAGTTCACGCAAAGCTGCCAGAAAAATATCCAGCTCTTCATCTGTGCATTTGTTCATCAGCAGGTTGATTTCATTTACACGTTTTGCATGATCGGTAGACTGCGTTTCCATAAGCATGGCATCCATGGAAAAACTCAGTACATCCGCAAGGGAAAACAGTACGTCTACGGAAGGTTTCCTGTGTTCACTTTCGATGTGTTTCATATGCGTGGGACTGATATTGATCGCTTCTGCCAGCTGCTCCTGTGTCATCTTATTGTCCATTCTCGCCTGTCGGATCGTATCTCCTAATAATCCGTCCTTCATTTGTATTCCAACTCCTTTTTTGAAAAGGATACGTGGATAATTGAAGGTTGGAAATCATCTTTAAGAGATTTATTATTCCCCCAGAGAGATCTGTTTATTATCTGTCATCTACGATTTTCCGCTGCGCGGATCTGTACCAGAATAATAATTTCAAGTATTGGCATTGCAACTGCTGCAATGAGAATAAGCGGATTTGTGGATAATCCAAGAGTTTTCTGAATCCAGTCTGCCAGCGGCCGGATCATTGACTGCGTCAGGGATGAGGAAGCCCGGTAACCATAGCTGTACCCCAGGCCAGCCTCTTCAAACAGCTGTTCTATGTAAGATGAGAAATCATTTCCATATCCATACATACCATTGGTAATTCCACGGGCCGTTGCCGCAAGCGCCAGAGACCAGATAAGGGTCAGCAGTTTCCGGAAAGCAAGGAATCCCAGTCCAACCATGGAATAGATATAAGTTGAAATACCGTTTCTTCCCCCTTTAGCTGCTTTCGACAGATCTTCTACCGTTTTTCCCAGTGTTCCATAATAAGCCAGTGTAATCAGAACCACCACTAAACAGCCAATGGCCCAGCCGATCGCAATTCCCGTATCATAAGCCGCCCACGCAATTGCACCTCCCACTGTAACCGCCAAGCCAAGAAGTGTAATTCCTACAATTTTTATTATCATAATGACAAACACCATTGTAAATCCGGCGGAACTGGGGCTGTTGGTTTTTACGGAACTGTACGCCATCCAGATTCCGGCGCAGGTCAGAATACTGAAAATGCTGAAAAATATCTTGAATATGGAAAATCCGGAAAAAATATCATATACCAGAAGCAGCGAATACAAAATCGCAAATGCCAGAAACAGATTTCCGCCAATCACAGCCAAACCGTTTCCAGTGCCCTGTACAGCAACTGAACCACTGTTTCTGTACGTCCTTATCTGGCGCTGTCTCATCCAGCCCGGCTGTTCTGTCTTTCCCCAGAAAATGCTGTAAAACGTGTCACTCTCCTCAAGAAACATCAGAACAACACCCAGTATTATCAACATATCCAGAGAAGGGGAAAAGCTTGTAATTCCTATGGAATATCTGTAAAAAAACAGTATTCTGAATATGGAAATCCACTGTGTTAGCAATGAAAGAACTATGGAAGATCCTGTCATAATAAAAATTTTGGAGGAATTTTCCTGAAGATACTCTTCCTCCAGAAACAGGGCGCCGGCAACTGCAGCTCCCGCAACCAGCTCTATAATATTCCATCCAGAAAAATAATATCCCATACTCAGCTGCACCAGACAGAGCAAAATTCTTCCAACTGTACTGGAAACGCCGTAAATAATTACATACATCCACTCTCTGTGATATGCATAAACAATAACCATTCCTGTTGCAAATGCCTCCAGAAGCTGCAAAAGCCAGGAAAACGGAAAATAAATTCCTGCTGCATAAGTAATCCAGGTAAGCTGAAATGGAAGAATTGCAATAAGAAGTGCAATAATATTCAGGCTGGTCAGATTCTTTGCTCTTTGTTTTTCATTTGTTGTATCCATACAATCTCTTCTTTCTTTTTCATACATTCTGTCTTCATCAGGAAGATTAAAAATTTTCTCTCTGACCCTTAATCAGATATCCTTATAATAGGATGGCGAAATTACATCATACTCTCTGCAGGAACAGCCATTTTCATAACTGTCACAACAGTCACAGTTAGAACAATACATGTGGGCATCACTGATATAGAATAATCCGCCATACTGCATGGACGTCCGCTGATTTTTGGATTTCTTTTTGCTGTTATCATAGTACGCTCCGTTGGGGATCATCATGTTCTCCGGGGAAAAACCGCTGAAGTCAAAGAAATGGGATTCTGTTCCATGATGAGGTACCTTGATACACCAGTAATGCTCATGAAGCGGAATCTTTCCATCGTAGTTCTCTACAATCATCTTCATATACTGTGGCTGTACGTCACCGGTAAACAGAAGGTTCAGTTCACCATCGCTGGTATTCTGGAATGCCAGGCTGATCTTATGACGGAACTGCCGCAGGGAATGCCCCTGTTTTTCCGCACTTTCCAGAAGTGCCTGAAATTCTTCTGTCGCCTGTAATTCACGGAATTTCTTTTCCAGCTTTTCCGGTCTGAGACGGCGCATTTTTTCTTTTTCAACATCTTCCAAAGCTTTCTCTTCGCTGTCAAACTCCAATTTTATCTGCGTATGCTCCGCAGAAGATTCTCCGTTCTCCTGCTGTTCTGTAACTTTCTCCTCATCCTCGTCTGCCGATGAAAGTCCGGCTTCTTTTTTATCTTCTGTCATGGACAGAAACAGCTCTCTCACTTCCTCCGCAATGTTCACAAGCTCTGTCATCGCGTTTTCGTGATTCTCGATCAGGGAATTAAATACCTCCTCAGTCTCCCGGCTGACTTCACTGACATCCGGCCAGAGTGCTGTATACTTTCCCTCAAACTCAGAGCCTCTGGATAACAGGTCGATCTTTACTTTTCTGGCGCAAAGGGCTTCTGCCAGGGCAAAAAGGCTCACACGTCTTCCCGGAAGGCTGGCTTTTTTTGTCACATCCGCAAGGAGCAGAAGTGCCAGTGTGTATTTCATTTCCGGACCGGAAAACACATCAGGAAGATAGATTTTTTCAAATTCGTAGGCATCTCTCCGATAACGCATCATATAAAGAAGTCCGGAAACATGATCCGGATGAAAATGTGTCAGAAGAAGATTTTTTTTGCGGATGGTGGTAAGGTCTGAGATGATCACGTCAAAAACTTCTCTGCGCGGCCGTCCTTCGATCTTGCTGTTGGCTGCCCCGAAATCCACAAGCAGGCTGCTTTTTCTGTCACGAATGCAGAAACAGTCCCCGAATCCTACATTGTACATTCGTATTCTCATTTGTTTTTCCTCTCTCAGAACCAGATCTGCATATCATACCAGGTTGCTCCGCCGTGGCAGGAGTCTGCAACGCCCAGTTTCTTCAGTCCGTGGCTCTCATAGAATGGAATCATATGCTCCTTACAGGTAAGGATCAGGGCTTTTTTTCCACGCTCTTTCGCAAGGTTCTTGAAGTATTCCACAAGTTCTCCGGCGATTCCCTGATGACGGTATTCCGGGATCACGTTCAGTCCGAATACGGTCTGGATCTCTCCGTCTTTTTTGTGAAGAGTGATATCATGATAAAATTCGTCCGGAAGTACCGGTTTATCTGTGGTTCCTCCGTTGATAAATCCTACGATCTGATCGTTCTTTACCGCTACTACAAAATTCTCCGGGAATGCTCCCATACGCTTCACAACTTCCTCATGACTTGCTGCCTCCGCAGGTGGAAAACAGATTGCCTCGATCTCTGCCAGACGGTCTGCCTCCTTTGGATCTGCCAGTCTGATCTGTAAATTTTCTGCCATTTTTTGTGGTCTCCTCTATATTATTTATTCCGTTTTCATTCGGTTTTGGTTCTTTTTTAATTATATCGGGTGAGGGAAAATGCGTCAACGTGTAACATACAAAAAAGCCCTCAGTATTCGCACTACTGAGGGGTTCGTTCTTTTGTTTTTATCTGTCATTATCACAGCACCGACCGGATCAGCTGCTCCGTATACTCTGTCTTCGGATGCTCAATGATCTCTTCCGGTGTCCCTTCCTCTTCCACATGTCCGTCATGCATCACGATCACCCGGTCGCAGAACAGCTGGACAAGTGCCAGGTCATGGCAGATAAAAAGAAAGGATAGCTGGTTTTCTTTTTTTAACTTCTGAAGCAGCTCCATGATCTGTTTCTGCACAGTCACATCCAGGGCGCTGGTTGCTTCATCACAGATCAGCACTCTGGGTTCCACAGCCAGGGCTCTGGCAATAGCCGCTCTCTGGCACTCCCCTCCGCTGACCTGATGGGGATACCGATCTGCATATTCCGGAGTCAGTCCGCAGGTAAGCAGAAGCTTTTCCACACGGTTCCTAGTTTCCTTCTTACTTATCCCCATATTCCGGAGACTTTCCCCGATGCCGTCCCCAAGAGTGCATCTGGGGTCAAAGGATTCTGCCGGTGTCTGAAAAATCATCTGCATTTCCCGGTAGATTTCCCGGAGATTTTTTCCCCTTGCATGTGTGATATCCTTTTCCATGAGAAAAATTTCTCCGGCGGTGGGTTCTGTCAGATGTGTGATCATCTTTGCCACAGTGCTTTTTCCTGAGCCGGATTCACCTACGATTCCTAATACTTCCCCCGTTTTCAGAGAAAAGCTTACGTCTTCTACAGCCGTGAAGGATTTTTTACCGGTGGTGAAGCTTTTTTTCAAATGATGTACTTCCAGAATGTTTTTATTTTCTGTCATCATCTGCCTCCATTTCCGGTACCTGTACGTTTCAGACGAGGTACCGAACTCATAAGCTCTTTTGTATAGGGATCCTCCGGATCTGTCAGAACCTGAGCTGTTTTTCCGTATTCCCTCACCTTTCCGTTTTTCAGTACCAGAACCTTATCTGCCATTTTTTCCACCACACCGATGTTGTGTGTGACAACGATCATGGCTGTTCCGTATTCCTTACGCATCAGCAGCATTTCCTCAACTACCTGTTTCTGTATGGTTACATCCAGGGCACTGGTAGGCTCATCTGCCAGAAGAAGTGACGGATTCTGCAGCATGGAAATACAGATTCCCACACGCTGATTCATGCCGCCGGACAATTCAAAGGGATAGCTTTGCAAAACACGTTCCCCATCCTTGAGGCCAATCTTAGCCATCATCCGGACGGCGCGCTCTGCGCACTCTTTACGGCTGATCCTTTCATGCTCCCGCATACTCTCATAAATCTGATCGCCCACGGTGCGGATGGGACAAAGGGCTGCTCCTGAATCCTGAAAGACCATGGCGATCTCAGGACCCAGAAGTCTGCGTAATTCTTTTTCCGGCATATCCACCACATTTTTTCCTTTGTACCAGATATCCCCTTCTGTCACCATGCCTTCATTTCCCAGAAGTCCCATGATTGCCTTGATAATGGTACTTTTTCCGCTTCCGGATTCGCCTACCAACCCCAGGATCTCCCCTTTATTCAGTTCCAGATCCACATCATGTACAACCGGTTCTCCGTTGTAACAGATCGTCACATGCTCAAGCTTCAACAATGATTCCATCTTATTTCACTTCCAGATCTGCTGTGATCTCGTAATAATCACATGGATGGGCAGTCAGCCCCGATACATTTGACTTTGACACAAGTCCCATATTCAGATGAGAAACAAAGAAATACGCATCATCATCCAGAATGGTCTGCTGTGCGTCCACAGCAAGCTTGCTTCTCTCATCTGTATCAAAGGTCTCATGCAGCTTCGCCACGATATCATCAAGATCCGAATTGCTGTATTTGCCATAATTTTTGGCAGCATCAGATACAACTGTACTTGTGAAGAAATATTCCGGATCGCCGGTAGGTGCAGTTGTAAGCGAACTTACATATACATCAAATTCTCCGTTCTTCGCATATGTCGCATGGTCTGCTGTATTGTTAACATTGACCTCAATTCCAATGTCCTTTAAAGTGGACTGTGCATATTCTGCAAGCTTAGGCTGTTCCAGACGGGTCGGATAGGTCAGCCATGTGATGGACAGCTTCTTTCCGTCCTTATCTGCATAGCCATCTCCATCCGTATCTGTCCATCCGGATTCTTCCAGAAGCTTTTTCGCCTCTTCCGGATCATAGGACGGTGCCTTTACTGCATCGTTTCCATAGGAAAAGCTGCTTGGGAAGGCTCCCACTGCCGGAACACCTCGTCCTTCCATGATCACACTGCAGAAGCCGTCCTTATCGATTCCCATCTCAATGGCTTTTCTCACATTCTGATCCTGCATCAGTTCAGACTTCATATTAAACTGTCCGAAGAAACATCGGCTTGTTGCTACAGAGCTGATCTGATAGTCCGGATTTCCGTCAAAAAGCGCATAGTTATCATACTGAAGTCCATAGGTTCCCTGTATATCGCCTGTCTGTAATGCTGCTGTCAGGGCACTTCCGTCTGAAAAGGATTTTACGATAACGTTGTCTACCTTTACATCTCCGCCCCAGTAATCCTCATTTTTTACCAGCTTAATCTCTGTTGGAGATACCTCTGTTGCAACATAAGGGCCTGTTCCTGCCACATTTGCAGAGCCGCCCTCTCCCTGTACGCCATAATCCATATCAATGATAGCACCATATGGATCACCGAGATAATTGATCAGTGCCGGACATGGTTCGGAAGTATGGATCGTTACTGTCATTCCATCTGCTTCGATCTTATCGATCTTCATATCGTAAGGTGCACGGTCATGGTTTGCGATCAGATCCTCCAGGCATTCCTTTACCGCTTCTCCGTCCATGGTTCTTCCGCTGGAAAATTTCACACCATCACGAAGGGTAATCTTTACTGTATTATCGTCTGTAAATTCATAGTCTGTAGCAAGCCATGGCTCTACCTCCATGTTGTCATTGTACTTAAACAGTGTTTCTCCTACGCCATAACGAAGACAGCTCCATCCGGAATAATTGTCGTGAGGGTTTAATCCTGCATCTCCCATTTCTTCACTATATCCGGTAGTTCCGTAAACAAAGGTAGTTCCTTCACTCTTTTCTTTGCTTTTTGCTGCTGCCGAAACTCCTGTCATGCTCATGACCATTGCCGCTGCAAGCACTGCTGCCAGAATCTTTTTCTTCATAATCTCCGCTCTCACTTTCTCTGTTATGTTTATTTATAAGTGCCTGTTATCCTCTTCTCCTGTTTCGTTCCTTCGGATCCATATAATCCCGGATCGTATCTCCCAGAAGATTAAAGATCATTACTGTAATAAAAATCGCCATTCCCGGCGCAAGTACCATCCACGGTGAAATCTGCAGCATACTTCTTCCATCGTTGATCATACTTCCCCATTCTGCCATTGGAGGCTTTACCCCAAGCCCGAGAAAGGAAAGTCCTGCCAGCTCCATCATCATGGTTCCGATATCAAGAACTGACGTAACAAGGATGGGGCCTGCAATATTGGGAAGGATATGTTTGAGCAGAAGCTTTCCTGTACTGCTTCCGGAAAGCTTCGCCGCCATAAGATATGCAGAGTCCTTCTGAGTCAGAGTAAGCCCTCTGGCAAGTCTCGCAAACTTCGGCCAGCTGATCACTGCCAGGGCAATGATCGCATTCTGGATACCGCCTCCCAGAACACCTGCTACTGCCAGGGCAAATACCAGTCCCGGAAAAGCCAGGAACAGATCGGAGATACGCATCAGAACGGTATCGGCTTTGCCGCCCTTCCAGCCACAGAAAATACCAATAGCCGTTCCCGCCACCGTGATCACCGCAACCAGGAGCAGCGTTGCATAAATACTGGTCGTACTTCCTATGATCACACGGGAAAGCATATCTCTTCCATAACGGTCTGTCCCGAGCAGATGCTCCGGTCCCGGCGGTTTCTGGGCAAGTGCCAGATCCTGGGCATAAGGATCATAAGGGCAGAGATATTTTGCAAATGCCGCTACAAACAGAAGCAATGCTGTAAGCACAAGAAAAAAGACAAGCTTTGCTTTTGTATGATTTTTCCGGATTTTCTGCTTCCGGACTGTGATATTATTTTTTCCACTCATGCTCTGTCACCTCCAAGTCGTACTCTCGGATCCAGATAGTGGTAAATAATATCTGTCACCAGATTTACCAGAACATAAATAACCGCCATCCAGGCCACATAAGCCTGGATGATCGGATAGTCACGCATGGTGATCGCATCTACCGCCAGTTTTCCGACACCATCCCACATAAAGATATTTTCCACAATGGCAGTTCCTCCCAGAAGATTGCCGATGGACAGAGCCAGCAGTGTGATGATCGTCAGCATGGAAGCCTTCATTACACTCTTCCAAATGATCACACGACTGCGGATCCCTCTTGCCCGGGCTCCGGTCACATAATCCTTATTCAGTTCTTCCAGAACCGTGGCACGCACCTGTCTGGTATATTTTGCAGCCATGGAGATTGCCAGTGTCAGTGTCGGCAGAATAATACTCTGTCCGAGATCTGTATTTGTGACTACCGGTAAAACGCCCAGCCTGATAGACAGAAAATACATCAGGACCATGGCAGCAAAAAAATTCGGCATGGAATTGCCGATAAAGCTTAAAAATCTTATCAGATAATCTACCCATTTGTTGTGCTTTACTGCTGACAGGATTCCCAACGGGATCGCAAGAACAATTGTAAGAAGGATCGATGACAGAGTCAGCATCATCGTTGCCGGAAGCTTTGAAATAAAGGTTTCATAGACATCTCTGTGAGACACATAGCTCTCTCCCATATCTCCGGTTACCATTCCCGCAAACCAGGCAGCATATTGTACAAGGAATGGTTTATCAAGGCCATATTCTGCCTTCGCATTATCAATGACCTCCTGGGATACTGCAGAGCCTGCATTTTCATACATATAAGTTACTGCATCTCCGCCGGCAAGCCGCATCATGGCAAAAGAAAGAAATGTGATCCCGATCAGGACCGGGATCAGCTGCAGCAACCGTTTTATTATATATTTTCCCATATTTTCCTCTCCGCACTTTGTTTCTCAGTATTTCGAATAACAAAAGTTTAACAACACGGCTGTTCTGCCACAACCCCGGCGGGGGGATTTTACATATTCCATTTTGTCATGCATATGTATTCCATTATGTTCTTATATTCTCACACAGTGACATGCGGATAATTCTTTCCAGCCCTCTCCAAGAGACTGTGGCTCTTCATACTCGATCAGCCTCCGTTTTCTCTCTTCCAGCGGATCCGGGATATGGATCGCAGAAAGCAGGGACTGTGTATAAGGATGCTGCGGATTTTCAAAAAGCTCTTTTGTAGGTGCCATTTCTACCAGCTTTCCGTTTTTCATCACGCCTGTTGTATCACTTAAAAAACGTACCATGGACAGATCATGGGCAATAAAAAGAAAAGAAAATCTTTTTTCCTGCTGAAGTTTTTTAAAAAGCATGACGATCTGTGCCTGGATAGAAATGTCCAACGATGCGATGGGTTCATCTGCAATGATAAGACGTGGTTCCATGAGAAGGCTTCTTCCTATGGCAACTCTCTGTCTCTGTCCGCCGGAAAGCTCTCCCGGCTTTTTCGACAGAATGCTTTCATCCAGTCCTGTCTCCTTCAGGATTTCCCGAAGCCTGTTCTCCAACATTTCTCTGTCACGGATCCTGCGGCTGATCTTTACAGGCTCCAGCATGATCTGCCGTATGCTCATTCGGGGATTCAGTGCAGCGCCCGAATCCTGAAAGATCATCTGGATCTCTGTCTGCATTTTCTTCCGCATTCCGAAAGGATCCTTTTTATCCGGCACTCTTGCTCCCTGATAAAAGATCTCCCCACCTGTAGGCCGGTAGATTCCTGCAAGCGTTCTGGCTGTCGTGGATTTTCCGCAGCCGGTCTCTCCCACCAGTGCCATGATCTCACCTTCCCGGATACTGAAGGAAACATCATCCACTGCATGGATCGTATAATCGGAACGGATACGGAAATGCTGCTTCAGATTTCTGGCTTCGATCAGTACAGGCGCCTGTTTCTGTTCTGTTTTCTGTAAAAATGACGCTTCCTTTTTATCCGGTTTCTGTTTACGGCCGCTGTTTTCCTGTAATCTTTCCTTCAAAATGGAGGGCTTTTCTATTTTCGGAGCTCTTTCATCCAGAAGCCATGTGGCTGCATAATGCGTATCACTGACTTTAAACATCGGAGGAATCTGTTCATAATCGATTGCCAGTGCCTGGGGATTCCGAACGGCAAACGCATCTCCCGGCGGAGGATACAAAAGAGAGGGCGGCATTCCGGGGATCGGATTCAGCTCCCCTTTTTCACCTGCAAATACAGGCAGAGAAGACAGAAGTCCCCAGGTATAAGGATGCCGGGGATCATAATAAACCTCTTCCGCTGTCCCGATCTCAATGATCTTTCCTGCATACATAACTGCAACTCTGTCTGCGATCCTTGCAACAGCTCCCAGATCATGAGATATGAACACAATACTGATCCCTGTTTTTTCTCTCAGCTCAAGAAGCAGATCCAGAATCCTTGCTTCCACGGTTGCATCCAATGCTGTAGTCGCCTCATCGGCAAATAATATTTCCGGATCACAGGCCAGTGCAATAGCCAGCACACAACGCTGACGCATTCCTCCGGAAAAAAAATGAGGCTGCAGGCCATAGCGCTGTTCTGCATCCGGAATCCCTACCAGCTTCAGCATTTCCACAGCTCTTTTTTTCGCCTCATCCCTGGATACTTTCTGATTTTTGATAATAGCCTCTGTGATCTGTTTGCCAACAGGGATCGTCGGATTCAGCGTCAGCATAGGATCCTGGAACACCATGCTTACCTTACTTCCGCACAGCTTTTCCATTTTTTTTCTTTTATAGGCTGTGATATTCTCTCCGCAGAGACTGATCTCTCCGCTTTTTACATGTGCATTCGGTGGCAGAAGCTTCATCACGCTACGGCACATAACGGTTTTTCCACATCCGGACTCACCTACGATACAAAGTATCTCTCCTTTTTTTACCGTGAGATCAACATTCCGGACGGCCTGTACCTCGCCGTCCGGTGTGTCAAAGCTTACCGAATAGTTTTTTAATTCCAAAACGGTTTCCTGCATGATCTTTTCCTTATTTTGTAATGGTCCAGTCTTCAATATTCCACATAACACCTACGGAATGATGTCCCAGAACACGTGTGGTATCCAGTCCGTCAAGTCCGGAAACGCCTACATAATCTCCCTGAAGATAAGCAACCAGAAGGATTCCAGGTGCCTTGGCATATGCCTTTTCGAATTCACTATATGCTTCTTTTCTGGCTTCCTCAGTCTCACCGTGACGGCCTTCCTCAAGATATTTATCCACATCTGCATTGGAATAATGCATGTTGTTTCCACTTGCGTCGGTTACAAAGTTTACATATGCCATATCCGGGTCAAACTGTGTTGCATAGCCGGCAAGAAATCCATTGTATCCTGCATCCCAGTCAAATTTGGTAACAAGCTTTACTTCCATTTCCACACCAGCCTGCTTCAGCATATCAGACATGACATTGGCAATATCCACACGCTCTTTTTCGTAATCACGTACCTGGATGGTAAAGTGGAATTTCTGTCCGTTTCTCTCATAGATCCCATCATCACCTTTTTTCCATCCCAGCTCTTCCATCTTCTTTGCAAAGGTATCCAGATCATAGGAGTAGATATTGGCTTCCTTATCTGTTCCGAGAGGGTTTCTCTGGATCGGGCTGTATGCCGGCTCTCCCTGTCCTGCAAGAACACCTGCAATAATGGAATCCTTATCCAGCGCATAATTCAGAACGCCGATGGAATCTCCGTTTTCCTTCCAGAAATCTGTGCTCATATCCATGGCAGCTCCACGGTAATCTGCTGTGGTGAACTCCCAGTAATTATATCCGTCCTTATCCTTGAACTGAGAAGCATAGTTGGAATTCAGCCATGCAAGATCCGCCTCGCCGGACTGGAGCATGGTTGCCTTTGTAGTCTCATCCGATACTGTACGGTATACAACGGTTTCAATATTCGGAACCTTTCCGTAATAATCTTCATTTCGTTTCAGTGTGATCATTCCGCCGGTAGCATCCCAGTCTTCAAATTTATAACGGCCTGTTCCCACCGGATTCTGGTTAAAGGATGTGGTATTCACGTCCTCTCCTTCCAGAAGATGCTCAGGAAGGATTCCCATGGTAAAGTAATCCAGCATGGCAGCATCATACTGATCCAGTGTAAAGATCACCGTCTGATCATCCGATGCCTCAATGCTTGTAATGTCCTGATAGTTGCTGGTGATGCTGGCTCCCAGGGTTTCATCCTCTGTAAGCTCCTTATAGGTGTATACAACATCCTCTGCATTAAAATCTTCTCCATCATGCCACTTAACACCGTCTCGAAGCTTAAAAGTATAGGTATTGGTATCCTTGTCAAAGGTATAGCTCTCTGCAAGATCCTCTACCGGCTTTCCATTGGCATCATATTTCATCAGTCCTGAAAAAATAAGATCCGGAAGTTCATCATGGTTATTCAGAAGGGGATTGATCGTACTTTCTGACTCACCCGCATATACCAGGGTTTTGTTTTCTTCTGCTGCAGCTACGGTTACCGCACTACCTGCCGATGCTCCTGTACATGCTGCGGTCACTGCTGCCAGTGTTATCGCCGCATATTTTCTTCCATAGTTGATTCCTGTTCTCTTTTTCATTCTGTTTTCCTCATCTTTCCTTATTTTCAAACCGGTTATCTACACCTTGGAATGTTTTATCACGGTTTGCGTCCAAATATTTTTTCTGACTGCATCAGAGATTGCTGTAATGATTATTTACCTCACTTCTCACAAAGCTTCCCATACTGGTAATGCACATTAAAGTAATGACCAGAAAAACTCCCGGGATCACGATCACCCACCAGGTATTCATGATCAGTGCTTTATTTGCCAGTGAGAGCATACTTCCCCAGGAGACTACATTTGCCGGAAGCCCGAGGCCAAGAAAGCTTAATGTAGATTCCATGGTAATACAGTTGCTTATCGAAGAGATCACCACAAACATGATCGCCGAAACAAAATTCGGGATCAGATGGTGATACATCACATATCCAAAACTTCCTCCGCAGAGTCTTGCATACATCACATAATCACTGTTTCTTATCTGCCGCACTTCACTTCTTACAATACGTGCCAGTGCAAACCACCCGGTAATACCAATAATCACAGATATGCTGATCACATCATCGGCCTGAAGGACCGCAGACAGGATCAGGATCAGCAGAAGGGTCGGAATACTTCCGCACATTTCCGTAAACCGCATCAGAACCGAATCCACCTTTGGACCTGCTGTTCCGCTGATGCATCCGTAGGTAACACCGATCACAGTAATGATCGCAGCTCCCAGAAGCCCAATCACCAGAGAAACCCTTCCACCATACCAGATCAGTGAATAAATATCTCTTCCAAGCGAATCCGTTCCAAAGATAAACTCCTTTCCCGGCGGTGTATTCAGATTCTGGAGATAAAAACCTGAGGGATCATGATTTGCAACAATATTTGCAAATACACAGCCCAAAACGATCAGAAAAAGCAGGAACGCAGAAAATACCGGTTTCCCCTTCAGCTTTTCCTGAAATGTTTTTTTTCGTTTTTCAGATTCTTGCTGCTTCCACCCGGCACCAACTACCTGAAAAAGCTCAGCTTCTGAAAGCTTCCGGTCAACTACCATACCCTCACCTCCGAATCCTTCATTCTTGGATCGATCTCTTCATTGACAGTCTGTGCAACAAAGCTGCTTAAAAATACGATAAATCCCGTGATCAGCACATCGATCATCAGCAGATTATAATCATGATATTTTGCAGATTCCACTGCAAGATTTCCAATTCCCGCATAATTGAAAACAGCTTCCACAGTTACAGTCCCACCGGTTACATGGGGTACCGAAACTGCCATGATACTCACGATCGTCGGCATTACATTTCGAAGACAATGCTTCCACAGGATCTTTCTTTTGGAAAGTCCCTTGGATCTGGCAAGAAGTACATAATCCTTCCGCACCTCATCCAGAAATTTGTTACGTATCATATATGCGTAATACCAGAGATGGCTGAAGATCATTACTACCAGCGGAAGGATCATATGCTTCATACGATTGCCGATACTATCTGCCATTCCCACATCATAGGCACCGCTGCTTGGGAACCATCCAAGATTTACACTGAAGATCAGGATCAGTACCACACCAAGCCAGAAAGCCGGCACATAATAGGCTGCTGTTCCGATCTTGCAGATCAGCCGGTCGATCCACTGATCCTCATGGAGCGTACAGAATATGGCGATCAGAACTGCCAGTATAAAGATCACAATATAAGCAATTCCTCCCAGCACCAGAGTATTTCCGATCAGCGGTTTGATCACATTCATAACCGGCTGCCTGTATTTCAGCGACAATCCGAAATCACCATGGACTACATTGGTAAACCACCTTACATACTGTACTCCGATCCCCTGATCCAGTCCTAGTCTCGTTCTGGCCGCAGCCACTTCCTCGCTGGTCATCATTTCCAGGGAATCTCCGTAAAAGGACTGCAGGGGATCTCCCGGTGCCAGTCTCGCCAGCCAGAACACCACCACAGACAGCAGAAACATAACCACAGCGAGCAGAAGGATCCGCTTCAGGATCCGGATGACCAGTTTATTTTCTTTGTTCATAATTTTCCTTTCCCACTGCCCTTTACAGTTCAGACAGACATTCGTATTCCGCTCTGCTGCATGCTCATGAACACAAATCGTGGAGCGATTTGTGTTCATATTTCAAAAGCAGTTATGGCATCCAAAACCATAACTGCTTTTGAAAGGGTCGTGTTATTATTCGACAAAACATTTGTATGCACAAATAGGAGTGCGCGGAGGTTATGTGCATCACAGTGTTTTTATATTCAGCACGCGGAGTGTGCTGCTGATATTATTTTATCATTTAACAGCTTTCGGACAACCCCGGTACGGGGATATTGGGCAGTCAGGTTTGGCATGGATGTGTATTCCATATAAAAAACGGGACTTTTCTGTATCAGGAACCTGTGTCCCGTGCAGAAAAATCCCGTCTGGTCTTTTGCTTTATTCTTTTATCACTTCCCGGAAATCTGAAGTCTTTCCTTCACGAATCCCAGAAAATCCTTTCCCTGTTCACTGAGCGCTTCACCTCTCCGGCAAATGCACCCGTAAACAAGTTTCTGGCCTTCTCCCGGAAATGTATATTTCACGGAGGAATATCCCGGATCACGTCCGGAAAGATCCGCACCACTGATATTACACAACTCTCCGGACCCAAGAAGACGTTCCACGATATAATCACTGTTTGTTACGACTACAGTCTCTGCCTCCACTGCGGAATGACCGTTTTCCTCTACAAGGTTCCGGTAATTATCCGGGGAAAATTCATCGGGAAATCTCTGGATCAGCCTGAGCTGGGACATATTAAAATCTCCCTCATCTGCTTTCCCTTTCCCGGTATAAATATTTACCTCGGTTTCCGTCAGCAGCTCAAATTCCAGGTAATTCCGGGAAAGAAAATACTGGAACGCCGCCAGCTGATTCTGCATCACATAGGCGAATCCCATATCATCCTGTCTGGATTTCACACGTTTTATGATCTCATGGGTATCTGCTGCGTAAACCTGATAATGAAGATCATCGCACTTATGTGCTTCATAATACGTTACGAAGATATCCGCAAACCAGGAGCTGGGATGAAAGCATACACACAGGCTGCTTTTTGCAAGTGGCTGTGCCTGCATTTCCAGTTCATCTATATTTTCCAGGATCCTCTGCACATGGATAAATGCACGCTCTCCTTCCGGTGTCAGCTCTATGCCCTTTGCATGGCGGACAAACAGCTGGGTACGCATATCGTCTTCCATGGAACGGATCACCTTGCTTACATTTGACTGCGTGGTAAAAAGCAGTTCTGCTGCCTGGCTGAAGGAGCCTGTTTTGGCACAGGCTGCAAAATACTGTATCTGTTTTATATTGAGCATGATCCTACCTCTGTTTCTTCGCAAAGATCAAAAACATCGGAGTCGGATTGTAAAACTCGTCTTTTTCTGTATAAATACGTTTGCTGATACCAAGGTCAAAGGAAAATTCTTCCACACCTATACGGCCCAGCGTTTCCAGATCCCATGCCGGACGCAGAAAAGAACTGATGGGCAGCTGCCGCTTGATATCCTCGCATTCCTGCATCAGCTCATCCTGGATCTGATGATGGGCATGGTTCTCCGGAAGATCCGCAGTGTCCGCAAAGTCTGCTGCTCCGTAGTTTGCATCCAGATTTATCATCACTCCGCCCGGTTTCAGTACGCGGAACCATTCCTGATAAGCATGCTCCGCGTCCGGAAGTGTCCAGGTAAGGTTTCGTGATACGATCACGTCAAATTCCTCATCCGGAAAATCCGGAGCTTCTGCATCCATCACCATAAACCGGCAGTCTGCTTTTTCTTCCTCCGCCAGCTCCTTTGCATGAGTGATCATATCCGGCGTCAGATCGATCCCGGTTACCTGATGGCCTTCCTTTGCAAGAAGAATGGTAAAAAATCCGGTTCCGCAGCCTACATCCAGGATCCGGAGATTCTTTTTCTCCGGCAGGTGCTTCTTAAGCTCGGTCATCCATCTGCCTGCAAGGGCGCTGTGAAGTTCCGCTCTTCTCTGTTCCAGAAAGCTGTCGCTGCGCCTGGTCCAGTACTGGGCGATCCTTGTTTTACGCTCATCTTTTTCTCTTACGATATTTCCGTAGGTGATCACAGGGCCGCCTTCCACAACCTGAAGACTGGATACCTGATAAAGAATCACACCGTCCATATCCGCACGGCAGATTTCCTGAACATTTCCCTCATAATCACGGATCTCGCCAAGATACTCGTCCCTGTGAATGATATCTCCTGGTTTTTTCACCGGGTACCAGAGGCCGTTGACGCTGGCACACTGATAGCGGACATCATCCATTTTCAGCGGATAGTAGGTACTGTGAGAACGGATTCCGTTGTAAGCTCCGATGCTGCAGAGAATGTTTCGCACATCGCGACGCATGGAATCCACTTCTTCACGCTCCCAGGTTCCCATGCAGCCACGTTCCAGAAGGACTGCCGGAATGTCACAGGTACTTGCCGCGTGATTGTAGGCGCCGCCTGTGCTTACATTTGACTGTACCATATATGGGACATCTACCTGCTCTGCCATTTTTCGGGATGCTTCCATGATTTCCGGTTTTGCAACGCCTGCAAAATATACATACGGAGTCAGTTCCTCATAATCGTCACCACCGTGGAGATCAATATAATAATCTGCTTTTTTGATCAGGGATTCTGTGATGGCAGCTGCCAGACGCTCCATTCTTGTGCCGTCTTTTTTGCCTGGGAAAACGCGGTTCAGATTTTTTCCGTCTTCCCAGCTGATGCTGCCTGCTCGTTTCTCAAAGTCTTCCCTGTTCAGTACTTTTACCAGAATAAGCTGTCCGTTGACTTTTTCCGGATTCAGTTTTTTGGACAGCTCGATCAGGGTCTGGATTCCTACATATTCTCCTGCATGAAGTCCTGCTGTGACAAGAACAGTTTTTCCCGGATTTTTTCCACGGATGATGGTTGCCGGAAGGGTGAATTCTCCGTCTCCGATTTCCAGGAAACCTTCTGTTTTTTCCCCTTCCACAACCGGAAGATTCAGGAAATGATCCGGTTTTACGCCGGTTACCATAAACATTGGTGTGGACTGATAATTCAGTCTCTCCTCCTCACTCCAGACTGTTTTCCAGATTTCCGTATCGGTATGAATCCCCAGAAGTCCTGCTTCCCGGAGAGTTTTTACATCCCACTGGGGACGACGGATCTTTGACAGCGGTACCTGGAGGGCGATCCGCTCCATACGCTCAATGTCTGTACAGAGATAGTGGTCATCCAGACTGTTGTTCTCCACATTTTTCCGGTCATTTTCGTAGGCTTTCCGCTGCTCTTCCTCATAGAGATAGCCGTACCAGTTAGCGTCAAAATTCAGAAGTTTTCCGCCTGCTTTCAGCACACGGACCCATTCCCTGTAGGCAACATCCGGATGCTCCAGATTCCAGGTAAGATTTCGGGAAATAACCACATCAAAGGTATTGTCTTCAAATTCCAGTTTCTGTGCATCCATCCGCTGGAAATGAATGTTCCGGCAAAGTTCTCCCGCATTTTCCTTTGCCTTTTCCAGCATTCCTTCGGTGTAATCCACAGCATCCACGTGATATCCGGCTTCTGCCAGGATCACTGGAAAAAATCCGGGGCCTGTTCCGATATCCAGGATACGGATCTCTTCCTTGGGTTTGTCCGGGAACTGGCTGGTCAGCACCTTAAGCCATGCGTTTTTCTGGGTTCCCGCAAGCTCTTTATGATTCACTTCGGAGTACCCTTCTGTACGGGTGCTCCAGTAAGATTCGATTTCGTCGAGAAGTTTTTCCACGTTGATTCCTCCGCGCTTTTTTATTTATGTGGGGGCCTGATCTGATAAGGTTTTCCTAACTTTTTCCATACCCCCATAGGTTATGTTTAATGTACCAAATTGTCAGGGTTTTAACAAGCCCCTGGGGGGGATTGCCGTTGTAATTCTCCAGATGCTGTGGTATCATCCTACCTGTAGTAATTCAGTAATGATCCCTGAAAATCAAGCGGATATTGGCGATCTGCATTCGCTGCATCAGGGCAACAGTAAAAATCTCAATACATCGAAATCGAAAGGATGGTTTATATACAAATGACAACACAGGAACTGGCTTATGAAGTCATCAGCCGTTTAAAAAAGGAATATCCGGATGCAGACTGTACTCTGGATTATGATGATGCCTGGAAACTTCTTGTAAGTGTCCGCCTGGCAGCCCAGTGTACCGATGCCCGGGTCAATGTGGTGGTTCAGGATCTCTACGCAAAATACCCGGATGTGGCAGCCCTGGCAGCCGCGGAACCGGAAGATATCGAAGCAATCGTACGTCCCTGCGGCCTTGGAAAAAGCAAAGCCCGGGACATCAGCGCCTGCATGCGTATCCTCCACGAACAGTATCACGACAAAGTTCCAGAAGACTTTAACGCACTTCTGAAACTTCCGGGTGTGGGCCGCAAAAGCGCAAACCTGATCATGGGTGACGTATTTGGCAAGCCTGCCATTGTGACAGATACCCACTGCATCCGTCTTTCCAACCGCATCGGTCTTGTCCATGACACAAAAGATCCGAAAAAGGTGGAAATGGCACTCTGGAAGATCATTCCTCCGGAAGAAGGCAACGATCTCTGCCACCGCCTTGTAAACCACGGAAGAGAAGTCTGTACAGCACGGACAAAGCCTTACTGTGACCGCTGCTGTCTTAATGATATATGTGAAAAAAATGGGATCTGATATGCGATATGTAAAGTACAATAAAACGGACATTCAGACCCCGGAAAGGACAACATTATGAATTTTAAAAAACTGGAAAATAATCTCCTGGATATGATCCAGGAACAGCAGGTAAAGATCGGATATATGAGCGGAGTTACCCGTTTTTATTATCCGCTGCAGTCTCTGAACCGTCTTCTCGGTACTGAGCTTACGGAAGAAGAAATGCAGCACGCAATGGAAGAATTCTCCGATTATGCCTGTGACCGCCTTGGAAAAGTAAAAGCTTCTTCCAAAAACGAACGTTTCTGCATCACTCTGCCGCCACAGGCATCCGATTATGTTCACGAGAACCGGAAACCAAGTGAATTTCTGGTACGCTTTATAAGTACTGTTGCCCGTCACGGCTGTACTCTGGATGAAGTGATGGACGTTTTTCATGCTTATTCCGACCATGTGCATATGGAAAAAACAACCGGCACCGGATTTGATTATCTCGTATATTTCGAAGACGGAATCCCGGACGACTACCGGTACTGCCTGTCCCTGGAAGGTGAGCATATGATCTATCATAAGTTCACACCGGAGGATTATGAGGACTTTGGTTTCTGATATCCGAACAGCATTATAAAAAACCGCCGGTCTGCAGACAGATTTTCAAAAAAATCTTCTGTAAACCGACGGTTCTTTTTATTCTCTACACCCGGAACTTCTTCTGCATCTCCCGGACCATATCTTTCCGCTTAAACAGAAACAGCCAGACAAGCATCAGGAAACTGACGCAGACACAGATCAGAGACGGATACAGAACATTCACCACACCGGTGGCCAGAAGGATCAATGGGATCACCACACCGAAAGCTCCCGCTTCCAGAAGATAGATCATATATTCTGCAACTTCCAGCTTCTGTGCCGCTGTGATCACCCACATAGAGCAGATCACCGCAAGAGCTGCCAAAGGAAGCAGATAATCCACGGACCAGCCCCGCCAGCCGGTAAACACATCCCACAGCACACCTGCCACCGTTACGATCACCAGCTGCCACATTTCATTCTTCAATAGATTACGCCGCTTCACATAAGCCACCGAAACCATCAGCCAGGTACAGAACGCTCCGGCAGTCACAAACCAGGCCCATCCCATATGACCGTCCACCAGATAATCAATCAGATTACATACCACAGCCAGCACAATACAGAGAAACGTAAAACTTTCAAAAAGCTTCGCCGGAGCTTTCCGCTCCTCTTTCTGTCCCGGAAAATCATTCTCCCGGATCTCACAGGACACCTGCTCTTTTTTCAGCTTCTCCACAAAATTCCGCTCAATATTTCCATTGGGAATCTTGGACGAAAAACTTAAAACCATCTCATCCCCAAAAGAACAGGAGCACAGCTGCAGGCTGTCCGTACTTGCAAAAAGCCCGAATCTCTGAATGTATTTCCGGTATTCCTCCGGCATCCGGATAATTCCAACATTGGAATAGATTGCCGTAATCGACCTTCCTCCAAGAGCTGTCCCTGCAAGAAGGAACGGCGTTTTGATCTCCAGAGGAACCAGACGCAGGATGGGATTTTTTTCCAGGCTTACCAGATCATTCAGCTTCGCCTCGATCACATCTTTACTCAGTTCTTTTGCAAACTGCTCTTTTACGGATTCCAGAATATCCTCAAAAGTCGTCTCCGCAGAAAAATAACAGCTGATCTCGATCCACCCGAAAAAATTCGCCATGGACTGGGACGGAAAATAGTTCCTTAAATTTACCGGGATCATAAGACCAATGGGCTTTTTCGCCTGATTCTGGGGTACCTCTTCATGGATCGCCCAGATAAGAGCCGCCGTAAGAAAAACCGTGATCGACACACCGGCCGCTTTTGCCCGGGCGTGGATTTCACGCACCGGAATGCAGACTTCCGTGATGCTCATATCTTCCTGTCTGAGTTTCTCACCTTTCAGCTGAAAGGCCGGCTTCTTGGACTCTCTCTTTCTTGGAGCATCTGAGGAATAATACTGGGAAAAACTGTCCTCTTCCATATCTCTTCCGGTAATATTTTCGTCCAGAAAAAGCTCCGGAAGTTCTTCCTCCGGATGTGCCTCCTGAAGATAATCTTTTACAAGTTCCATCAGGAAATGCATGGCTCCGGTTCCATCTGTCAGCGCATGAAATACCTCGAAATTGATCCGGTTCTTATGGTAACTCACCCGAAAAAGAAGTGTTTTTTTGTCCGGAATGTAAAGTCCGCTGCAGGGAGCACCTGTTTCTTTCTTTACTATTGCCGGAATATCACGCCTCTCCAGATAAAACCAGAACAGTCCTTTTCTTAAAACCGCACGAAAAAGAGGATATTTTTCCAGGGTACGATCCAGTGCTTTCTGCAGTATTTCTTCTTTTATCTCTTCTTTCAGTTCACAGTAAAAACGAAATACCCTGGTGTCATTTTTTCCTGTCACCGCCGGGAACGCCAGTGCCGCATTATCCAGTTTTCTCCACTGTGCATATTCGTTCTTCATGATTTTTTTCCTTCTTCCTACTCTTCTGCTTCCAGGAAACGGTTTACATATGCAAAGCTCTCCTGCACATGCAGAAATTTGATTCCCAGTGCAAAATACCCGTGAAAGGCACCTGCGATTCTGTGTACTTCCACACGATTCCCTGCTGCTTTTAAGCGTTCACCAAATGCCTCTCCTTCATCACGGAGAGGATCGAACTCCGCGGTAAGGATCAGTGTATCCGGCATATTTCGGAGATCTTTCTCCAAAATCGGCGCAAAATACGGATTGTTTCTGTCTTCCGGACAGCTCTCATAAAGCTTCAGATAATCTTCCATCTTCTCTGCTGTGAGAAGATAACCGGTCCCGTTTGTTTTTACGGATTCAAAAGGCGACTTTTCTGTATAACAGTTGTTCAGCGCCGGATAGATCAGAATCTGTTTTTTCGGATAAAATTCTCCCCGGTCTCTGGCCATCATACACACGGCCGCAGCCAGATTTCCGCCGGCACTGTCTCCCATAATGGTAATACGATCCGGATCGGTATTCAGAAGAAATCGGTTGGTATAAAAAGCCTTCGCTGCCGCATAACAGTCCATCAGTCCCACCGGGAAACGATATTCCGGTGCCAGCCTGTACTCCACAGACGCCACGATCTGGCCGGTGGACTGCGCCATTCTGGCACATACCCGCTGGTAATTTTCCACGCTTTCTGTCACCCAACCACCACCGTGGAAAAACAGGATTACCGGAGGTTTTTTGCCGGAAGCGGCACCATTTTCCATGGCTTCTTCTGTTGGGAAAAACAGACGGATCGGCACTTTATAGTCTCCATTATAAACCTCCGCATCCAGCGTTTTGTAAAAAATCCTCATAGGATCCATCTTTTTGATATCTGCCAGTTTTCTGGAAGCATCTACTTCTATTCCACCATAAGAAAGGGCATGGAGAACTGTCCGCACAGCACGTGGCATAACAGTATCCCTTCTGGCAGGAACACCGGGAATTATGATCTGGCGGCTTCTTCTGTTTTCTTTTCTGGTATAGATATATTTTGTTTCAGTTTCATACTTTCCGGAAATGCAGACATGTTTCACACAGGTGCGCCTGTAGGCAATCCTTTTCAGAATTTCATGATCCGTACGGATAATTACTTCCGTCCCCTTATATCCCCGGATGTAATAACTGTTTTCTTTCTTTTTTATACGTGGTCGTCTCAGTCGCAGTAAATACTTTCTGATCGCTTTCTCACCTCCGCGAATTTTTCCTTTGTTTTCACCTATGATAGCATCCGCAGCTTATGAGTACAAGTCGTAGTAAAAAATATACTGCTGCATAATTCCACGCATTCCCTTATATCTGCGGTTTGGAAATCCTCTTTTATAATGTACATCCATGACCTGGCGGATATGGGTATCTATGGGAAAAGCATCCATATGATGCAGTGCAAACAGACAGATACACTCTGCTACCTTTTCTCCCACGCCACAGAGCTTCATCAGTTCTTTTTTTGCCTGGTGGTAACGCATATCATAGATTTTTTCCAGGGAGATTTCACCGGAGGCAATGGTCCTGGCTGTCGCTGCGATATATTTTGCCCTGTATCCAAGGCCGCATCCTCTCAGGTCCTCTTCCGTTACCTGGCTCAGTGCCTCCACCGTTGGAAACGCGTAATATTCCACGCCCATTGGCGAAACTTTTCGCTCCCCGTATTTCCGGCAGATGGTTTCGATACATTTGCGGATCCGTTTGATATTATTCTGCTGGGAAATCAGAAACGTAACGATCATTTCCCAGAGATCCTGTCTTAAGATCCGGATCCCGTCTCCTGCCTTTATGGCTGCACCCAGATATTTATCCCGTGGATTGGCCGCATTCATATAAGTTTCATAATCTGTATCCAGATCAAAATACAGCACCCAGTAACAGATAAATTCTTCCTGGGAACAGTAAAAATCTACCACTCCACCATTCTGGCGCATTTCCAGATACTGATCTCCCGCCACCATGGAAAAATGTCCGTCTCCAAGTTTCTTCATCCGGAAGCACTGCCCGGAATCGCATATTTTATCAAGGCTGAAATGTTCCAGCTCTACTGTGATCATGTTGGTTCCTCTCGTAAGTATTTTTCCTTATATAATGTTCTGTATTCTCTTGGTGTCATCCGGTACCGTTCCCGGAATGCACGGTTAAAAGTTCTCTGGCTCTCAAATCCTGCATCCATACAGATATCGGTGATGCTTTCGTCTGTACATTCCAGATGAACCGTCACATAATTCAGCCGCTGTTCGTTGAGAAACTGGTTGAAATTCCGGTGAAAAGTCCCGGAAAAAACTCTGGATAATGTAAATTTACTGACTCCAAGATCCCGCGCCATCCGATCCAGAGAAACTTCCTCCCGGAAGTGTCTGGCTATGTAGGACACGGTCTGGTAAATGATATCGTTGCTCTCCACACTGCTCTTTTCCATCATGTGAAAACAGGGAATGCTTCTTGCCAGAAGGATCTGCACATAAGCCTGCTCCACCACCAGGATGTCATCCTTTTCTTTCCGGTTGGCCCGAAGACACTGCACTGCATTGATAATATCCCGGTGAACCTGTTCTTTCTTTATGACCGGATCTTCCGGACAGCTGTTCTGAATGATATCCGCAAACTGACCAGTCAGCGCAGGTTTCGCCCAGAGATACACTGCCCTGTTTTCTCCGGGAGAAAATACCTGATAATGATGGATCACATCGGGAAAAATCACCGCAAAATCTCCCTCTTCCATATGAAAAAGCTCCTGTCCCATACCAAGCTCCAGAGTTCCCTCTGTGATATAGATAAACTCTATGGAGTTATGAAGATGGGGTGAAGCATGGGCAGAGGTCCGCAGATGAATATGGAGATTCTTCTTTTTTTCTTCGTATACTGGAAACATGGATTCTTCTCTCCCGCAAGATTTGACTACTTTTTCTGTGTTTTTGGCACGTAATATTTCCGAGAGTTTATTATAATGCATTTGTAAGTTAAAGAAAAGAGGAGGAAAACAAAATGAGAAAAATCAAAGACTTTATCAAATATGCAATGGAGTGCTACATGGACATTTACGCAAGATACCCATACAGCTTCCGCTAAGAAGATCCACAATAATATCTGAAGTCACGGATATTTTGTGTGGATCATACACATGAAAAAAACTGAATAAAGGTCAATAAATGACTTGTGCGAAAATAATATCACCTGGCATCATGAAGAATCTCCAATGCCCGTTTATATCTTCCATGCAGACGTGATATCTGTTCAGCAGATATATTTTCGCAGTCAGAAAGACGTGTTACATCAGAATTGTGGAGCAGATCAGCCTGCTTCACTTTTTTTGCAATTGGATTTTTCCGGAGATTCCGGATATAGTCGAAATAATTCATACTCTTATCTCTTGTAAGATAACGTAAGGCCTCCACAACTTCTTCCGGAAATTCTCCGGTAAGATCTTCAAATGTGATTGCCGTATCTTCTACCACATCGTGAAGAAGTGCTGTACATACACTGAGTTCATCATCCATCTGCTCCGCTACATGAAATGGATGAAAAATATAAGGTGTCCCGCTTCGATCTGTCTGTCCATGATGTGCCTCGTATGCCACCTTCATAGCTTTTTTCGTCAAAGCTGTATAAATCATAACCGCGCCTCCCGTTGGGTCTTTCGAACCGCCGTTCCGTACTCTGTACAACACAGTATAGCATCTATATGTCTTTCACACAAGGACAAAAAGTTTTATATATCTATCATTTTTACTTATATGCGACAATTTTCTGATTATAGTATTCCCTTGCCCTCATTCTGAAATTGGTATATACTTACTTTTAAATGAGCAAACCACCACTGTTCCGGTGGTAATACAGAAAGGAATCTTACCAATGAAATTTATATATCCCGCAGTTTTCCGTCCTACAGAGGACAAAAAATACAACGCTTTTTTCCCGGATCTTGCCTGTTGTGAGGCCCAGGGCGACACACTGGACGACGCCATCGAAAATGCCAATGCTGCCGCATATGACTGGATCTACACAGAGCTTATGGAATTTGAGGGAAAACTTCCTCCTGTTTCCGATGAGAGCGATCTGGATCTTCAGGAAGGTGATGTTGTCCGCAATATCTCTGTAAATATCCGCTTCCAGGATGGATGGGACGAATAAAGATCTCTCTTCGGGCAAAAAATATCATTTGTATGCAAAAGCATCAGAATCGGTAACTGCTTTTTGTTACTGATCCTGATGCTTTTTATTATCTGCTTCTTTATTGTTCATGATACTGTCTGAAAAACTTACGCAGTCCGTCCAGCGCTTTTACCAGTACTTCTGTCTCATCCTCATTGAGCTCCTCAAGCACTGCTTCTGTCATCTGCCTGTGGAATTCCGCATGATGGTGATATGCCATACGTCCTTTGTTGGTAAGCTGGATAAATACCACTCTCCGGTCCTTCTCACTTCGCTCTCTCTTCACATAGCCTTTTTTTACAAGGCTGTTCATGGATGTTGTGAGGGAGCCTACGGTGATCTTCAGCTTGGCCGCGATGGAAGACATATTCCCTCCGCCAAGGCCTACTGCCTCGATAATGTGCATATCATTGTTGGAAATATCTTTATATTTATCTGTGATGATGGCTTCTTCCTCCAGCCGAAGGATCTCGTTGAACAGATTCACCAGCACGTCATTTATAACTTCCCGATTGTCCACTCTAACCCGCTCCTGTTTCTCCGGAGCAAAAAAGCTTCTCCGGTTCTCTGTTTATGAAGCCATCGTAACATAAATATGGGATTTTTTCCACTGGATTTTTGCTTTGGCGAATACAAAATCACTGCGCTCATAATTTCTACATTTTACGGAAACGTTCATAGCGATGTTCCAAAAGCTTTTCCGTTTTTTTCTGTCCATATTTCTCAAGAAAATCTACAATTCCATTTTCCAGATAAGCCGTTGCATCGTTTATATTCTCACGATTTACAGGCTCTGTTTCCGGGATCACATGCTCGATCATTCCCATCTGGTAAAGATCCGCGGCAGTAAGTTTCATCACTGCGGCGGCTTCTTTCGCCTTTTTGCTGTCTTTCCAGAGAATGGACGCGAAGCCCTCCGGGGACAGTATGGAATATACGGAATGCTCCAGCATCCATACTTCATCTGCCACTGCAAGGGCGAGGGCACCGCCACTTCCGCCTTCTCCGATCACAATGGAAAGTACCGGAACTGTAAGACCTGCCAGTGTGTAGAGATTTTTTGCAATGGCTTCTCCCTGTCCGCGTTCTTCTGCTTCCAGACCGCAGAATGCACCCGGCGTATCCACAAGGCAGATCACCGGTCTGTGAAACTTCTCCGCCTGCTGCATCAGACGCAGGGATTTCCAGTAACCTTCCGGGGAAACCATTCCGAAATTCCGGGCAATGTTTTCCTTTGTTCCTTCACCTTTTTCCTGAGCGAGAACTGTCACCGGCTGTCCATGGAAAAACGCCACACCGCCGATCACTGCCGGGTCATCGCCACAGTGACGGTCTCCGTGAAATTCCATAAAATCATCAAAGATTGCTTCGATGTAGTCTTTTCCTGTGGGTCGTGTTTTGCCCCTGGCAAGCTGGACATGTTCCCAGGGGGTGTAATTTCCTGATGGGACAAATTCCGGCCAGATTGTATTCCCGATATCTCTGTCTGTTTTATCGGACTGTCCATTATCCCGTACTTTATTTTCATGTAACTTCAGGATATCCGCCAGCACGATCCTCTGTTCCTCACGCTCCACGATCTTATCCACAAAGCCATGCTCCAGAAGAAACTCCGCTCTCTGGAATCCCTTTGGAAGTTTCTGGCCGATGGTCTGCTCGATGACTCTGGGGCCGGCGAATCCGATCAGTGCTTTTGGCTCTGCCAGGATAATATCTCCCAGCATGGCAAAGCTTGCCGTCACGCCACCTGTTGTCGGGTCTGTAAGAACCGGCACATAGAGAAGGCCTGCATCGCTGTGTTTCCGGATCGCCATGCTGGTTTTTGCCATCTGCATCAAAGATACCAGACCTTCCTGCATTCTGGCACCGCCGGAACAGATGTAAAGGATCACCGGAAGCTGTTCCTCCGTGGCACGTTCAAAAACCCGGGTGATCTTTTCCCCTACGATCTCTCCCATACTGGACATCATGAAACGGCAGTCACAGACACCAAGAGCCACTGGTGTCCCTTTTATGGTACACTTGCCGGTGACCACAGCTTCATCAAGCCCTGTCTTTTCGCGGAGAGCACGAAGTTTTTCTTCATACCCTTTGTACTGAAGGGGATTTCGTTCTTCCATATGGGCGTCCCACTCCACGAAGCTTTTTCTGTCTGCGATCATTTTGATCCGCCGGTAGGCAGGTACATGAAAATAATTTCCGCAGTGTGGACAGATATAATGATTCTGTTTTACCTCATCTACAAAAACCGCTGCTTTGCAGGCATTGCATTTACGCATCAGGTTATCCGGCACCTCCGGAGTGTTTTCATGCTCCTCACCGCGGATATCCCGGACTGTTTTTTTGAACATATGCTTAATTCTCATTGATCTTCACTCCCGCAATGGTATGGCTTGCCAGAAAGCCAGTGTCAAAGTTTCCGGACTGATAATCCTCATTTTTCAAAATCTCATACTGGTAATCAATGTTTGTATCAATTCCGTCAATGATCACCTCACCAAGGGCACTCTGCATTTTTGCAATGGCCGCCTTACGGCTGTCCGCATGGACAATCAGTTTGGCAAGCATGGAATCATAATACGGCGGGATCTTGCATCCGTTGTACACGCAGGTATCCACACGGATCCCGTTTCCTCCCGGAAAATGCGCTCCCTGAATGGTTCCCGGTGAAGGTCGGAAATTTTTCTGAGGATTCTCGGCGTTGATCCTGCACTCGATGGCGTGTCCCATAATCCGGACATCGCTCTGCGAGATCTCGAGAGGCATTCCGGAAGCGATTTTCAGCTGTTCTTTTACAAGATCAATCCCCGTCACCCACTCTGTCACCGGATGCTCTACCTGGATCCTTGTATTCATCTCCATAAACCAGAATTTTCCATCCGGTTCCAGAAGAAATTCGATGGTTCCTGCATTTACATAACCGGCTGCTTTTGCCGCTGTCACTGCCGCATGTCCCATTTTTTCCCTCAGTTTTGGTGAAACTGCGGCGCTTGGGGATTCCTCGATCATCTTCTGATGATTTCTCTGGATAGAGCAGTCACGTTCTCCCAGATGGATTACATTTCCCTGACTGTCTGCAAGGATCTGAAATTCAATATGTCGCGGATTTACCACAAAATGTTCAATGTACATGGTACCGTCGCCAAAAGCGATCTCGGACTCTTTTCTGGCTGTTGCGTAGGCCTCCGGAAATTCCTCCGGTGTATTTGCCACGCGCATGCCTTTTCCACCGCCACCAAGAGCTGCCTTGATAATCACCGGATAGCCGATGCGCTCTGCCTCTTTAAGACCGGTTTCAATATCTTCCACATCCCCTTCACTGCCTGGAACTACCGGAACACCCGCCGCGATCATGGTGCTTCTTGCAATCTTTTTGTTGCCAAGCATACGGATAACCTTTGATGGTGGTCCTACAAATGTAATTCCGCATTTTTCGCAGAGCTCCGCAAATCTGGCGTTTTCGGAAAGAAAACCAAAGCCCGGATGGATCGCATCCGCACCGGAAACCATGGTTGCGCTGATGATCTGCTCCATATTCAGATAACTCTGTGCGGAAGGTCCCGGCCCGATGCAGATTGCTTCGTCTGCCAGCTGCGTATGAAGACTTTCCTCATCTGCCTCGGAATAAACCGCTACCGTTGCAATTCCCATTTCCCTGCAGGCACGGATAATACGCACCGCGATCTCGCCTCTGTTGGCAATCAGTAACTTTCGAATCATACAATCACCTTACCCGATCATAAATGTAAGTTCTGCCTCTACGGCAACTTCTCCGTCTACAGATGCCACTGCGGAACCGATTCCCACAGGGCCCTTTCTGCGGATGATCTTTGTCTCAAGACGGAGCTTGTCTCCCGGAACTACTTTTCTGCGGAATTTGCACTTGTTGATGCCGCCGAAATAAGCAGTTTTTCCCTTCATATCCTCCAGGGAAAGGATGGCTACCGCGCCAACCTGGGCCAGTGCCTCCACCATAAGGACACCTGGCATTACCGGCTCCTTGGGAAAATGTCCACGGAAAAAGTCCTCGCGGAAAGTCACACATTTATATCCAACGGCAAACTCTCCCGGTTCATAATCTTCGATATAGTCCACAAGCAGAAACGGATGTCTGTGCGGAATGATCTCTTCGATCTGTTTTACATCAAGATGTTTCATTTATTTATCCTCCTGAAAGGCTTCGAAAAATTTTATTTGATGCGGAAAAGTTTCTGGCCGTATTCCACCGGCTGTCCGTTTTCCACATAGATCTCTACGATCTCGCCGTCAAAATCACTTTCGATCTCATTCATCAGTTTCATGGCTTCCACAATTGCAAGAACCTGGCCTTTTTTTACCTTATCTCCTACCTGAACGTAAGGCGGAAGATCCTGGGACGGTGCTGCGTAGAAGGTTCCTACCAGAGGAGAAGTTACCAGGCTGCCGGTCTGGTCGTCTGATTTCTGCGGTGCGGGTTTTGACTGCTCAGTGCTTTGTGCGGATGCAGTATTCACTGCCTGTGTTTCTGTTGCATCTTTTCCACCGGCCATTCCTGCTGCCGGAATGTTTTCCACAGTTTCCCCCATAACACCCTGGATAACCTGTGGTTTTCCGTGTTCCATGCTCAAAGTCAGATCTGCTGTCTCGTAAGTAAAAGCGGTAAGTTCTGATGCCGATACGTGATCGATCAGTTCAAGGATCTGGTTAAATTCCATGATTTCACTCCTCCTCATACTTCTTTACAAGCAATGTTCCGTTGTGTCCTCCAAAGCCAAGGGAATTGCTCATTGCATAGCGCACTTCCTGTTCTGCCGGAGCGCCGATCATATAGTTGAGATCCAGCTCTTCCTCTGTCTCTTTTGTTCCCACTGTCTGGTGGATAAAGCCGTCCAGAATGGATTTCACGCATACGATAAATTCAACAGCTCCTGCTGCTCCCAGAAGATGTCCTACCATGGATTTTGTGGAGTTGATCTTCACTTTTTTTGCCGCATCCTGAAATGCAAGTTTGATGGCTCTTGTCTCAAACAAGTCATTGTGATGGGTTCCGGTTCCATGGGCGTTGATGTAGTCCACTTCTTCTGGGGAAACACCAGCTTCTTTCATGGCATTTTCCATGGCACGGGCAGCGCCGCTTCCGTCCTCAGCCGGAGATGTGATATGAAAAGCATCTGCAGTTGCGCCGTATCCCACAACTTCTGCCAGGATATGGGCGTTTCTCTTTTTCGCATGTTCCAGCTCTTCCAGAACAACCACACCTGCGCCCTCACCCATAACAAAACCGCCTCTGTCTTTGTCAAAAGGAATAGAAGCGCGCAGCGGGTCCTCACTTGTGCTCAGTGCAGTAAGGCTTGCAAATCCTGCGATTCCGATGGGGCAGATGGCTCCTTCTGTACCGCCTGCAAGCATCACGTCCGCATCGCCGTACTGGATGGCGCGGAACGCATCTCCGATACAGTGTGTTCCTGTTGCACATGCAGTTACCACGTTGGTACATTTTCCTTTTGCACCAGTGGCAATGGAAACATTTCCGGCTGCCATGTTTGTGATCATCTTCGGAACAAGAAGGGGATCAACCCTTGAAGGACCTTTTTCCACAAGCTTCTTCTCATTTGTCTCAGTAGCCTGAAGGCTTCCCACACCGGAACCGATGATCACGCCTACCATATACGGATCTTCCTCTTCCATCTTAAGCCCTGCATGTTCCACAGCTTCCAGGGCAGCCGCTACGGCATACTGGGAAAAAGGCTCCATTCTTCTTGCGGTTCTTGGGTCCATGCGGTCTTTTGCCACAAAATTCTTCAGCTCCGCTGCCAGTGTTGCCTTATATCCGGTTGTATCAAAACGGGTGATCGGCCCGATTCCCACTTTTCCTTCTTTTACTCCGCTCCAGAAACTTTCCACATCATTTCCGATCGGTGTTACTGCTCCAAGTCCTGTTACTACTACTC
>OLSM01000638.1_pt1 | contig 31962 bp, 26 predicted proteins | sample 1672721 | NCBI WGS metagenome assembly OLSM01 (sample SAMEA3136717, study PRJEB25190) | human gut metagenome
AATGTTCCCGTTGCAAATTTATAGAAGTAATCTAACATCCAACCCGAAACAGGTGTGTAGAACATCATCAAAAGGTAACAGCCTATCATACACAGCCAACCGTGAATATGCCATTTGCTCTTTGGCTTTTCAAGTGTTTTATAGCTTAATACGGCACTTTTTCTGCTTGCTCTGCCGACTGCAAGCTCCATTGTCAGAACGGGAATTCCCATAAGCACAAGAAATGCAAGATAAAAAAGCACAAACAATCCGCCGCCGTTTTCGCCCGTAACATACGGAAAGCGCCAGACATTGCCTATGCCAATCGCACAGCCTGCACTTACAAGGAGAAAACCTGTTCTCGACTTAAAATTTTCTCTTTGCATAAATATTCTCCTTAAAAATACTGTCACTTTAATTATACAAACTTTTCACCGATATTTCAAGGAATAAACTTTTTATTTATGCAATTTCTACAACAATCCGAAACCTATAAAAACATGAAGCCCCCACACATTTTTGTGTAGGGGCGGTTTTCTTAAACAAAGAAATTGTCCTTATAATTAATATCTTTCTCCAACAGCAACAATGACACTTCTGCCTGCCATATTAATTCGTCTGTCATGGAGAATAACATTTCTGTCCTCAAGGATTACATCCTGCGGCTCGTTGCCTGTGTTGATATAAAGCTTCCAGTGGTATCCTTCGGGAAGGTCGGGAAGCTCAACATTTACATAATCCCAATAAGCATTGACGCCAAAGTAAACAAACTCGTCAAGTCCCTTTTGTTTAAGACTTACACCGGCATACATAACGCCAATCATTCTTGTATCATCGTAATACTTGGCACTCCACGCAACATTTGAATGGATGCTGACAGGCGGATAACTGCATGTTGCCTTGCCTCTGCTGTCTGTAATAATATGGAATCTCTTTCTGAAAGCAATCATATATTTGAAAAATTCAAATACATCCTTATGCTTTTCTTTTCTTGTCCAGTCAAGCCATGAGATAATGTTGTCCTGACAGTAAGCGTTGTTGTTGCCGAACTGAGTGTTGCAGAATTCATCACCTGCAAGGAAAAGAGCAGGTCCCTGACTGCACATAAGCGTTGCAAAAGCATTTTTTACCATTTTGATACGGAGCTTGTTGATATTGTAATCATTTGTATCACCCTCGGCACCGCAGTTCCAGCTGTTGTTGTCATTAGCACCGTCAGTATTGTTCCAGCCGTTTTCGAGATTGTGCTTTTCGTTGTATGAATACATATCATAAAGAGTAAATCCGTCATGACAGGTAATAAAGTTTACCGACGCATTGTAGCCTCTGTAGGTAGGGTCATACAAATCTCTTGAGCCTGTAATTCTCTGAGCCGCATCCCATGCAAGATGGCTGTCGCCTTTAAGAAATCTTCTGAGGTCGTCACGGTATCTTCCGTTCCATTCAGCCCATCTATTCCATGACGGGAAACTGCCGACCTGATAAAGTCCGCCTGCGTCCCATGCCTCTGCAATAAGCTTTACTCCGCCGAGAATCGGATCAAACGCAAGGCTTTTGAGAAGCGGAGGCTTATCCATAGGAGTACCGTCCTCGTTTCTTCCCAAAATCGATGCAAGGTCAAAACGGAAACCGTCAATGCGGTATTCTGTTACCCAATAACGCAGACAGTCAAGTATAAACTGCTGCACAATCGGCTGATTGCAGTTGAGAACATTGCCGCAACCGCTGAAATTGTAATACTTTCCGTCCGGAGTGAGCATATAGTAAATGTTGTTGTCAATGCCCTTGAACGAGAAATACGGTCCCATTTCGTTGCCCTCTGCCGTGTGGTTGAACACAACATCAAGGATAACTTCAATTCCGTTTTCGTGAAGCTCACGAACAAGCTGTTTAAGCTCTCTGCCTTCGTGATGATGCTCATGGTCGCTTTCATAGCTTGTGTTCGGAGCAAAAAAACATACGGTGTTATAGCCCCAGTAATCGTAGAGCTGACGACCGTCATAATTGCGATACGAGCCCATTTCGTCAAACTCAAAAATAGGCATCATTTCAACGGCATTGATGCCCAGTTCTTTAAGATAGGGGATTTTTTCACGGATACCTGCGAATGTGCCTTTGTTTTTAACGCCTGAGGAGCCGTCCTGAGTAAAGCCTCTTACATGCAATTCATAAATAATAAGCTCTTCAAACGGAAGCTTCGGCTGAGTGCAGTTGCCCCAGTCATAGTCGCTGTTTACAACTCTTGCCTTATAAACACCCTCATGCTCCTGTTTTTTACCCCAGCCGCTCTGACCGATTACAGCCTTTGCGTATGGGTCAAGAATGTATTTCTTTTTATCAAAAATAATGCCTTTTTCGGGTTCATACGGACCGTCAAAGGAATATGCATACTCAAAATCAATCTCATCAAGACCGAACACGAGCATTGAATAGGTGTTGCCGATTTTGTAAGAATCCGGAAATCTAAGCCTTGCATACGGAATTTTTGCATAAGGTCTGAATAAAAGCAATGTACACTCAACGGCATAAACCGAATGAATAGTAAAGTTTACACCGCCGGAAACGGTTGTTGCACCGTTTAAAAGAAAGTTGCCGGGTCTGACATCGAAACCACCTACATTATCGGTTGGCTTTAAATCCCTCAACATAATATTCAATCCCCCTAAGTTACTCTCAAAAAAACAAAAATTCAGTCATAACACAACATATGTCTATTTTATCATATTATGTGATTTATTCAACACACTATTTGCAAAAATATAGTCAAATCTTGTCATCGCGATTAAAAAGCAGTATTTTTACACAAAAAAAGACCGGAATAAAAAATATATTCGGTCTTTTTAATCATTTGCTTACGCTTATTGTCAACCTATAAAAGTAAATCTGTCTGTTTTTCTGCCGTCAACATCAACTTTTTCGGCAAACATTTCGACAGGTCTTGCCCACACTTCACTTGTGTTGTGGAGATTTCTGTAAATTACAAGTTTTTCACCTGTTTCGCTGTGGGTTGCAAAGTTGATAACCTCATATTCGCCACCCTTGAAATGTAGGTAAATACCCGGCTTGATTTCTTTTGTCGTATTTTCGGCATTGTCCGAATTGCTTTCACAGCAATTTTCTGTTTTAACAGCTTTAACTGAAGTTTCTTCATTTGCAGGAGCTTCGTCAATTTCAGCTGCCCTGCAATCTGTATTGTCTGCATTGAAATCAACCCTGAAACTTCCGTCATTAACAACAAGAATCCTTGACTGATACGGCTGCATTTCAATTTCATAGTAACCGTTTACATCAATAACTTCGTTGCCGTTGAGAACATCTGTAAGCTTTGCATTGCAGCCTGTGTCAAAACCGATTCTTTCAACACGGTCTGTAAGGTTGAATGCAACAAAAACAGTCTGATTGTCGGTTTTTCTTCTGTATACAAGCTTTTCATTCTGAATATTTATGTTTTCAAAATCGCCGTACTTGAGAGCTTCGAGTGCAAGTCTTACTACACCGAGTTTTTTGATATGCTCAAGAAGTTCATAGTTCGGGTTCGGTATGGAATCAAGGTCAAGACAGGGACGAAGCTCATAATCGCTGTAGGCAGTTCTCATACCCTCAATGCCGAATTCACTTCCGTAGTAAATTGACGGTACTCCGGGCATTGTATACATCATCGTGTAAACATTGTTAAGATGATTTTTGTCTTTAAGCATACTTGCAACACGGTTTACATCGTGGTTATCAACGAAATTATATGTGTAGATATTTCTGTAAATACCGCCGTTAGCAAACTGTCTGTTAAGAGAATGAGCAATTTCAAAATAGTTGTGGTCATTATGGCTTGAATAAATGCCTTTGTAGCATTCGTAGTTTGTAACCGAGTCAAGCACATCGGGATTTGCCCAATGATTGTAATCGCCGTGGGTAATCTCGCCGTAGAGCCAGAAATCGGACTTTTTCTCTTTGCAAACATTTTTTAATTTCTTGAAAAATTCAATGTCAATGCAGTCAGCCGCATCAAGGCGAAGTCCGTCAATATCAAACTCATCAATCCAAAATCTTGCACAGTCAAGAAGATAGTTTACTACCTCGTCATTGTGGAGATTAAGCTTTACAAGGTCGTAGTAACCTGCCCAGCCCTCATAGCTGAAACCGTCATTATAAGGACTGTTGTTCAAAAAGTTTAAATTTTCAAACCAAGACGCATATCTTGAATTTTCACGGTTCTGCTGAACATCTTTGAAAGCAAAGAAATCTCTTCCCACATGATTAAAAACGCCGTCAAGCATAATTCTGATGCCGTTATCGTGAAGTGTTTTGCAAATTTTTTTGAAAGATTCGTTGTCACCGAGCCGACAGTCGATTTTTTTATAATCAATAGTATCATAGCCGTGTTTTGAACTTTCAAAAACAGGGTTGAAAACAAGTGCGTTTACCGACATTGACTTCATATGGTCAATCCAGCCGTAAATTTTGTCAAGTCTGTATTCCTGTTTGAAATCATTCTCCTTTGGTGCTCCGCAAAAACCGAGCGGATAAATATTGTAAATTACGGATTCATTTATATATCCCATTATATTATCTCCTTTTTGCACAGAATAAAGCAATGTACGAATGCAGTGTTTTGTGTACATTAGTCATAATTATAACACTAAAATTTCTATTGTGCAACTGAATAATTTGTGTTACAATGTAACATATTGATGATTTAAAAATGATTTTAAAAAAATCTCGGAGGAACAAAATGCTCAAAATGCCCGAAAACAAAACAAGAAAAAAATTAAGAATCACACTTTGCGTGCTTTATCTCGTTGAAATCGTACTCTGTGCGTTGCCGTATTTCCAGTACATTGATGAAAAAAATGTACTCCATTCTTATTCCGTATTTGATATTATGTCTGTATGGGGACTCAGCGGTTCAAATGATGCGGTTTTTAAGTATTCGCTCTTTATGCCGATTTTCTTCATTATTCCGATTGCAGGATTTTTCTTCTGCGCTCTTGACAAAAAACGCAATATGAAGAATATCGTTTCAATCATCTGCTGTCTGCTCGGTGTGCTTTCAATTCTCACAATGGTAAGCTATACAATCAGCCTTGCTTCTGTAATTGCACTTCTTTTGTACATTCTCATCTGCTTTCTCACAACACTTTCAATCTTTGCAAGATTTACCGACAAAGATGCTACGAAAGCTCCTGTTAAGCAGAAAAACACAGACCCGAACAGGGAAGTGTAATTTTACAAATTAAAAGTTGAAAACGGAAAATTGAAAATTTCGGTCGGGAACACAGCTTGCTTAATGCAAAGCATTGTTTTCCCGACTTTTTTATATGTTGGTTGAACCGTGTTCTCGCATTAGTATGCAATGTGTGCAAATACCGATACACAATATTGTGCAAATTTAAAACCGTATTAATAAACAAAATATTTCATCAAGGCGGGCGTCCGATGAACGCCCCTACAACAAAAATACGGCAATCATTTACGACTGCCGTGTTTGTCTTTATTTCCAACTTATTTGTAATTTTTTCTTTCTTATAGCACAATCTGAAAGGTATAGGTTTATAAGATTTTGATATGGGATACCCGTAATCTTTGATTGTTCTTTAAAATATTCAATTGCATCAATATCCAGATTAATTGTGATTTGTTTTTTTAATTTTTTAGCGTAAGGATTTTTTTTGGCATTTGAAAAATCATAATTATCTCTCATAAAAATCACCTCATTTGTAATACTGACCTGATTCATTTTTATTCGCTTTTCTTGCAGATATAATTCGTATGACGGAATCGGAATCTCTGTAACAATGACACACCAAGAGTAAATTTGCTTTATTGCTAAAGCCTAAGATAATAAATCTTTCCTCCGTTTCTGAATGCTCAGGGTCATCAATTACAAGGGCTTCTTCGTCATAGAATACGGTTTTTGCCTCTTCAAAAGAAATATGATGTTTCTTCTTGTTAATATTGTTTTTATTTTCATCCCATTCAAACCTTATCATAATTATATTATAATTATAGCATATGTATTTGTCAAGATAAAAAAATTAAAATTCCGTCAGAACAATGTGTGCCTGAGAATTATCGAGGACTAACGGTTTATTCATATCAACCCGTTTTAATTCTCCGTAGAGTCTGCCGAAAATTACGGTTGTTTTGTCCATATATGCCGCCATAGCCTCGCCTTTTACGGTGAACGGCTTGAATGTAATGTCAACTGCCGAATATCCCGCCTTAAAGTACCACGGTCTGTCAAGCTTTCCGCCTGTGCTTTTAACATTTATCTGCGACAATTTTACAAGATGACCGTCTGTGAAAAAGCAATTTTCGTTGCCGTAACGGTTGTCACCGACTCTGCTTGCAAGGCAGAGGGAAAAGCGTTTTCCGTCAATAAAGCAGTCGGAGCTTAATCTCTGATAATTATGCTTTCTCGGCTTTGAAAAGCGTGTCCAGTCAAAGTAAGCGTTTGTGGTTGTTTCGTTTAAAGAATATTCCATACCGCCGACACGGATAATTCCGCCTGCGACAAATTTGGGAACAAAGCGTTTGAGATAAAAATATTTTCTGTCTCTCTCAAACGGTGCAATTTCGTTAAGACTTTCGCCCGCCGTCTTTTTGAGATTAATGTTAAAGTAAAGATTTTTTATGCCGCCAAAGTCGATAAAATCACATTTTAAAAATCTTCCGTTCGGTGTGTTTGTCAACTGCAGCTGAAGCCTTTTGTCCGTGTACAAAAGCTCTCCCGAACTGCCCGATTCGGGAAGCTCGTTCTTGCTGAAAACAAATTTCTTTACAACACAATCATAAATCACACCGCCTCTTTTAAGGTCGGCAACCGCAATTTTTACCGCAAATTCCATGCCTAAATTTTCAACCGAAAGATAGAGCGAAACCTCTGTGTTGCTTATGAAATAGCAATCTCTTTCGCTGTGTTTTCCGCTTGTTTTGCTCTGTTCGCTGTTATATTCAAAAACAGGCGTTCTTGCCCAGCCTGCACACATAACCTCTCCGTTTTCTTCAAAAACATTATGCTTTTCGGTTATCTCATGTTGCAAAACAATCCCTCCGTGTTCTCGCTTTTAAAATTTTCCATAAAATCACACCATACAATATACACAAAATAATTATGCTTTTCAAGAATTATAACAAAAATGTAAATTTCGTTTTCTGCCTTCAACGGTATATGTACTAATTTTCGGATTTCATGAATAATCTGTAATAATATCATATACCTGTGAGGGCGGTTTTTATGAAGAAATTTGTCATTTTGCTTTTAATCTGCTTATGTTTTCTGCTTTGTTCATGCAGTGCCGACACATCGGGATATCAAAACGAGCTTATCTGCACAGACTGGAGTGCAGAGCTTGACGGCGGCGGAAAGATAAGCCTTTCGTTTGACGGTGGCAATGCGTCCCTTATTATGATGAGCGGAAAAGACAAGACGGAGCTTTGCGGGAAATATGTTGCCGATGATACAACGCTTGTCATATTTGTGCCGAAACTTTACCGAAACTACACCTTTGAATATATTCCCCACGGAAAAAAGCTTGATTTGTCATACAACGGTTCAAAAATCACGCTCAGCCGTGCCGATAACACGCAAAAAACTGAGTAAATCAGCCGTTCAAAGTTTCTTATGTACATTTTGAGCGGAATACGCAGATTAACGAATAATTTTATTGATAAATAAAGTTGTGTGTGTTATAATGTTTTAAGCTATGTTATTATGCCATATTTGGATTTTTTCGGAGGTATTGTTTTGGTAGTGTTTGGAATTGATCCCGGATATGCCATTGTAGGTTGGGGAGCAATCAATTTTCAATCGAATACATATAAAACTCTCGGTTACGGTGCAATTGAAACCGTTGCCGGAACTGATTTTAACAAACGGCTTGAGTACATCTATGACGAAACCTATGCTATTCTCAACAGATGTCGCCCCGACGCTCTTGCAATCGAAAAACTTTACTTTCAGACCAATCAGAAAACGGCTATCAATGTTGCTCAGGCAAGGGGAGTAACCCTGCTTGCGGCACAAAAACTTAAAATACCAATCTTTGAGTACACTCCTCTTCAGGTCAAAACGGCTGTAACGGGATACGGCAAGGCTAAAAAACCACAGGTTATGGAAATGACCGCAAGGCTTTTAAAGCTGAAAGAAATTCCGAAACCCGATGATACCTGTGACGCACTTGCAATTGCAATCTGTCACACACAGGCGGCAGGCTCACAGCTCAGAAGAGTAATGTACGGAAAGGGACTTTAAATATGCTTTATTCCGTAAGAGGAAAACTTATTGCTATAGAATCAAGTGCGGCGGTAGTAGAGTGCGGCGGTGTCGGCTATATGTGCCAGACAACAATGAACACACTCAAAGCCGTAAAGCTTAACACCGAGGTAACGCTCTACACCTACCTTAATGTAAGGGAAGATGCGGTTGACCTTTTCGGCTTTGCAACAAAGGCAGAGCTTGAAACCTTTAAAAACCTCATCAGCGTAAGCGGTGTAGGTCCAAAGGCAGGACTTGCGGTTTTGTCGGAACTCAGTCCCGAACAGGTTGCAATGGCAATTGCCTCTGATGACCTCAAAACAATTACAAGAGCACAGGGAATAGGCAAAAAAATTGCACAGAGAATTGTTCTTGAACTCAAGGACAAGCTTGCAAAAGCGGCTAAAGAGGACAGTTCCTTTGCACAGGCGGCACAGAACAGCGTGAATGTTTCAACGGGAAATGTTCCGAAAGCAATCGAGGCACTCGGAGTTTTGGGTTATTCTCCTTCGGATGTTTCGCCCGTACTCGCAACACTCGACAGCGCCTTGCCTGTTGAACAGCTTATTTCGCTCACATTAAAACAGATGGGAAGACAGTAATATATGAGTAAAATGGAATTCTCGGATGAATTTGATTTTGAAAACAGAATAACCGATACTTCCGAAATTCCCGAAGATACGGCAGAGAGCGACAACCCTCTGCGACCGAAAACACTTTCGGAATACATAGGACAGGAAAAGGCAAAGGAAAACCTCAAGGTTTTTATCGAGGCGGCAAAAATCAGAGGCGAAACCCTTGACCATGTACTGCTCTACGGCCCTCCGGGACTCGGTAAAACAACTCTTTCGGGAATCATTGCGAATGAACTCGGTGTGTCAATGAGAATAACCTCAGGTCCTGCAATTGAAAAGCCGGGCGACCTTGCGGCATTGCTTACCAACCTTAATGAGGGCGATGTGCTTTTTATTGACGAAATTCACAGACTGAGCCGTTCCGTTGAAGAAATACTTTACCCTTCAATGGAGGACTTTGCAATTGACATCATCACGGGTAAAGGTCAGATGGCGGCTTCGTATCATCTGCCGTTGCCAAAATTTACACTTGTCGGAGCAACCACAAGAGCAGGTCAGCTGACCGCTCCTTTGCGTGACCGCTTCGGTGTGGTGTTAAGGCTTGAACTCTACACTCCCGAGGAGCTTGCACAGATTGTTGAAAGAAGTGCCGGAATCCTCGGAATAAAAATTGAACATGACGGTGCGCTTGAAATTGCGTCCCGTTCAAGGGGAACACCACGAATTGCAAACCGACTTTTAAAGCGTGTGCGTGACTTTGCACAGGTTATGTCAAACGGCGTCATCACACTTGAAACCGCAAGGACAGCACTTGACAGACTCGAAATTGACGAACTCGGTCTTGACCGCAACGACAGAAGAATGCTTGAGGCAATCGTTCGTTTTTACAACGGCGGTCCTGTCGGACTTGAAACACTTGCGGCGGCAATCGGTGAAGAGGCTGTAACAATCGAGGATGTTTATGAACCGTATCTTTTGCAGATAGGTTTTGTCAGCAGAACACCGAGAGGCAGATGCATAACTGCCGAGGCTTGCAAGCATCTCGGCTGTGAATTTCCTAAGGGCGTTGTAAATGCACAGCCAACACAGCCGACTCTCTTTGGTGACAGGGAGTCATAAATCAGTCACAATATGAGTGTATAATTCAACAGAGTGCAAGGTTTTTACTTGGGTTATACCGAAAATTGCAGTTTTGAAAATTTACAATCTACATATTATTTAACGGAGGAATATATATAATGGGAAGATTATTCGGTACAGACGGTGCAAGAGGTGTTGCAAACGCAGAGCTTACACCCGAACTTGCAATGAATATAGGCAGAGCGGCGGCAATGGTTCTTATCAGCGATGAGGTTGAACACCCCACAATTTTAATCGGTAAGGACACAAGACTTTCGGGCGATATGCTCGAGGGCGCACTTATTGCAGGACTTTGCTCGGTAGGTGCAAATGTTCACATTCTCGGGGTAGTTCCTACTCCTGCGGTTGCTTATCTTGTAGGCAAATACAATGCCGATGCAGGTATTATGATTTCCGCATCACACAATCCGTTTGAATTTAACGGTATCAAAATTTTCAGTTCTGACGGATGCAAGCTCCCCGATGCCCTTGAAAACAGAATTGAAGAAATCGTACTTGACCATGTTGTTCCGTATGCATCAGCAACAGATGAAAATATCGGCAGAGTAACATATGATACAGAGGCGGCTGATTTGTATATTGACCACCTTGTTTCGGCAGTTGACTGCGACTTTGAGGGTATGGAAATTGCACTTGACTGTTCAAACGGTTCTTCTTCAAGAACAGCCGAAAAGCTTTTCACAAAGCTTGGTGCAAAGGTTCATATGCTTTTTGACGAGCCTGACGGTGTGAACATCAACCGTGACTGCGGTTCAACTCATATGAGCAAATTGCAGAAGTATGTTCGTGAACATAAGCTTTCATGCGGTCTTGCATTTGACGGTGACGCCGACAGATGTCTTGCGGTTGACGAAAACGGAAACCTTGTTGACGGTGATTACCTTATTGCAATCTGTGCAAATGATATGAAGCAGAGAGGCGTACTCAAAAAGAACGCCGTTGTCGGAACAATTATGACAAACATGGGCTTTAACAAGTTCTGCGAAGAAAACGATATGCACTTTGTTTCAACAAAGGTTGGCGACAGATATGTTCTTGAGGCTATGATGCAGGAGGGCTACAACATTGGCGGCGAGCAGAGCGGTCACATTATTTTGCTTGACTATGCAACAACAGGCGACGGTCAGCTTTCAGGTGCAATGATTCTCAGCATTATGAAGAGAACAGGCGAAAAGCTCAGTCAGCTTGCAAAGATTATGGAGCGTTTGCCGCAGGTGCTTATTAATGTAAAGGTCAGCAGAGAGGGCAAGCTCTCATTCTATACAGACAGGGAAATCAAGGCTGAAATCGAAAGAGTTAGCGAAATCCTCGGTGACAGAGGCAGAATTCTTGTTCGTGTATCGGGAACGGAACCTCTCGTAAGAGTAATGCTCGAGGGTGAAAACCTCGAAGAAATTCAGAACCTTGCGGAAGAAGCCGCACAGGTAGTAAGGGAAAGACTTGCATAATGCGATTATCTGATAAATGGAAAGATTATGAACTTATAGATACCTCTGACGGGGAAAGACTTGAAAGATGGGGAGATATAATCCTTATCCGTCCCGATCCGCAGATTATCTGGTCAAGCGAAAAGAAAAATCCTCTTTGGTATTCGGCACATGCCCGTTACCACCGCTCAAATCGTGGCGGAGGAAGTTGGGAGCAGTACAAAAAAGTTCCCGACCGCTGGACTGTAAATTACGGTGACCTCGTTTTCAACATCAAGCCTATGGGATTCAAGCACACGGGTGTGTTCCCCGAACAGGCAGTTAACTGGGATTTTGCCGCAGAAAAAATTAAAAACGAAAACAGACCGCTTAAAATTCTCAACCTTTTTGGTTACACAGGATGTGCAACTCTTGCGTGTATGAACGCAGGTGCAACCGTTTGCCATGTTGACGCATCAAAGGGCATGGTTCAGTGGGCAAAGGAAAATGCCGCATCAAGCGGTATTGCCGACAGACCTGTCCGTTGGCTCGTTGACGATTGCGTAAAATTTGTACAGCGTGAAATCCGCCGTGGCAACAGGTATGACGGAATCATTATGGATCCTCCGTCATACGGCAGAGGTCCGGGCGGTGAGGTCTGGAAACTTGAAGAACAGCTTTATTCACTCGTAACCCTGTGCAAACAGGTTCTCTCAGACAATCCGCTGTTTTTCATTCTCAATTCCTACACAACGGGACTTTCTCCCGCTGTAATGGAGTATTTGCTCGGAGTTCTTTTGCAGAAGGACTTCGGCGGAAAAGTATCAAGCGATGAAATAGGACTGAAGGTGAGCGACACGGGACTTGTATTGCCGTGCGGCTCAACCGCAATATGGGAGAAATAATAAATGAGCTTTATTTCACTTGACAACATCAGCTTTTCATATTCCGACATTGAAAGCGGTCAGCCGTACAAAAATGCGGTTGACGGTGTTTCTCTCGATATCGAAAAGGGTGAATTTGTTGCCCTTCTCGGTCACAACGGATGCGGAAAGTCAACTGTTGCAAAACATCTCAACGCAATGCTATTGCCGGATAAGGGCAAAGTGTATGTTGACGGAGATGACACATCAGATGAAAACAAGACATATGACATAAGAGAAAAAGTGGGACTTGTACTTCAAAATCCCGACAACCAGCTTGTTGCAAGCGTTGTTGAGGAAGATGTTGCATTCGGCCCCGAAAACCTCGGAATACCGCCAAAGGAGATCCGACAGAGGGTTGATGATGCCCTCAAAGCCGTTGATATGTACGATTACCGTGAACACGCTCCGTTCAAGCTTTCGGGCGGTCAGAAACAGCGTATTGCAATTGCGGGAATTCTTGCAATGCAGCCGCAATGCATAGTTCTTGACGAACCCACTGCAATGCTTGACCCTAACGGCCGTGACGAGGTAATGACAACGCTTTTAAAACTCAACCGTGAAAAGAATATGACGGTTGTCCTCATCACACACTATATGGAAGAGGCAGTCCTTGCCGACAGAGTTGTCGTTATGGACGCAGGAAAAATCCTCACTCAGGGTACACCCGAAGATGTTTTTTCACAGGCGGAACTGCTCAAAAAGCACCGTCTTGATGTTCCGCAGGCAACAGAGCTTGCATACAGACTCAGGGGGTGCGGAGTGAAATTTGACAAACTTCCTCTCAATGCAGAGCAATGTGTAAAAATGCTTGAGGAGGTGCTGTCATGAGCAAGGTGCTTGAACTGAAAAATTTAAGCTATGTTTACGGAACAGGCACTCCGTTTGAGAAAACCGCTGTCAATAATTTGAGCCTTTCAATTGAAAAAGGCGAGTTTATCGGCATTATGGGACACACGGGCTCGGGCAAGTCAACACTTGTTCAAATGCTCAACGGACTTATGAAACCAACTTCGGGACAGGTTCTTCTTGACGGCGAGGATATTTGGGCAAATCCCAAGGATATCAGAAAAATCCGTTTCAAAGTCGGAATGGTATTTCAGTATCCCGAATATCAGCTTTTTGAAGAAACCGTTGCCAAGGATATCGCATTCGGCCCTACGAATATGGGAAAGAGCGGTGCAGAGCTTGAAAAAGCGGTAAATGACGCCGCAAGATTTACCGGACTTAAAGATGAACTTCTTGAAAAATCTCCGTTCGACCTTTCGGGCGGTGAAAAGAGAAGGGCGGCAATTGCAGGCGTTATAGCAATGAATCCCGAGGTTCTCGTTCTTGACGAACCAACCGCAGGTCTTGATCCTATGGGCAGAGATGTGCTGTTGAGCCAGATTGTGCAGTATCACAAGGAACGCAAAAACACCGTTATCCTTGTATCCCACAGCATGGAAGACATTGCAAGGGTTGCCGATAAGATAATTGTTATGAACAAGTCAAACCTCGTTATGTTTGATAAGGCAAAAGAAGTTTTCTCAAAGGGACGAGAGCTTGAAAAAATAGGACTTCGAGTACCGCAGATAACAAAGATTATGCTTGAACTGCGTGAAAAAGGTTTTAATGTTCCTGAAGGAATACTTACTGTTGATGAGGCAATGGACTGTATTTCCTCACTGCTTGACAAGGAGGGTAAAATATGGTAAGAGATGTTGCGTTCGGTCAGTATTTTCCTGCGAACAGCGTAATCCACAAATGTGATCCCCGTGCAAAGCTGATTATGCTTGTCGGATTTCTCGTAATTATTTTCTGTACTTTTAATTATGTTTCGCTTGCACTTGTTGTGCTTTTTACCGCACTTTTCGTTGCGGCAAGCAAGGTGCCTGCAAAGTTCTATTTCAAAAGCATGAAAGTAATTATATTTATTATAATAGTAACCTCAATTCTCAATGTGTTCTACGGTTCGGGTGATCCGCTTGTACAATGGGGAATTTTCAAAATTACCTTAAACGGCATTAACAGAGCAATTTTTGTTTCGGTAAGAATCATATGTCTTATCCTTGCAAGCTCCTGTCTTACATTCACAACCTCTCCGACAGAGCTTACGGACGCAATCGAAAGACTGATGAAGCCGCTTGCAAAACTGCACTTTCCCGTTCACGAGATTGCAATGATGATGTCGCTTGCTTTAAGATTTGTTCCCACACTTCTTGAAGAAACCGACAAAATTACTCAGGCTCAAAAGGCACGAGGTGCCGATATGGAGTCGGGTAATATTATTCAGAGGGTAAAGGCGTTTATCCCTATTCTTATTCCGCTTTTTGTTTCGGCATTCAGAAGAGCCTATGAGCTTGCAACAGCTATGGAGTGCCGTTGCTACCGTGGCGGAACAGGAAGAACACGAATGAAAACTATTCATATGGCAAAGCGTGACTATGTATCTTTTGTAATGGTCGCACTTCTAATCGGCGGAGTGATTTTATGCAACATATTCCTGCCTGCGGCAGTTTAAGAAATCTTCTTCTCACAATTTCATATGACGGAAAAGAGTTTCACGGCTGGCAGATTCAGCAGAACGCAATGACGGTTCAGGAGGCTTTTCAAACTGCTCTTTCAAAGATTATCGGCAATGACTTTGATGTAAAGGGATGCAGTCGCACAGACAGCGGAGTTCACGCAAATATGTACTGCATCAGCCTTAAAACAGAGCATCCCATAAAGCCCGAAAGGCTCAAGGCGGCGCTTAATCGCTGGCTGCCGTTAAGCATTGCGGTTCTTGACTGCAAAGAGGTTGCACCCGATTTTCACGCCCGCTATTCCTGCACGAGCAAGGAATATATCTACAAAATCTGGAACAGCGAGGTGCGAAATCCGTTTCTTGACGGATACGCACTTCATTACAGATACAAAATTGACGAAAATCTGCTCGACAAAGCCGCTCAGGCATATGTCGGCAGACACGATTTCACTTCCTTTTGCACGCTTGATAACCGTGAAAAAGGGGATATGACCAGAAATGTAAAAGCCTTTTCGGTAACCCGTGAGGGCGACCTTGTTACAATGAAGGTTGAGGCTGACGGCTTTTTGTATAATATGGTTCGTATTATGGTGGGAACACTTCTCAGGATTCAGCAGGGTAAAATTGCTCCCGATGAAATTCCTTCCATTATAGAAAAGAAAAACAGAAAATATTCGGGTCCCACCGCACAGGCTTGCGGATTGTACCTGAATCGTGTGAATTATGAAAATGACAACAGTTCACAAAAAAGGAGTGAACGCTGATGTTTAAAAAATTTAAAGGACATTATTCAAAACGAAAAACACATAAAACCGACAGAGATGTAATGAGCTATGAGGATATGCCTCTTGACGATTATGAACAGGAAAAAACCGAAATGTCGCCGCAGGCTGTCAAGAAAATCGTACTCGGTGCGTGTATTGCCATTGCGGCAGGCCTTATAGTTTTTGCCTTTGCAAACCGTGACAAGCTCACATGGGAGAACATCTCGAACTGGTGGACTTATGATGTACTCGGAAATGCCGGTCACGGCTATCCCGTTGACATTATCGGTTCCGAGGTTTCATCGGGCAACTTTGCAGTGTCACAGGGACATGCCGTGTATGCGTCGGACACCTCGTTTGTAACCCTTACAAATTCGGGCACAGAGGTTGCACGACTTCAGCTTACACATTCAAATCCCGTAATGAAAAACAATGAAAACAGATTTCTCACATACGGAATCGGCAGTTCAAGCTATGAGATAAGCAGTTTTGACGAAACGCTTTACTCAGGCAATGCCGAAAATAAAATATACACAGGTGACGTTGCCTCAAACGGTACATACTGTCTTGTTACCGAGGACAACGGTTATCTTACAACGCTGTATGCCTACAGCAAAAATAATAACAGAATTTACAAATATTCTTTTTCGGAGTATTATATAACATCGGTAGCAATTAACAAGGACGGCTCCGGTTGCGTTGCCACAGGTGTGTCAAGTGATAAGGGTTCGGCGGTAACGGGCGTTTATGTGCTTGATTTTTCACAGGAAAAGCCTGTTTCAACCTACAAAATTTTGGGTGACAGTGTGCTTGATTGCAAGTATCTGACCTCAGATACGGCGGTTCTTGTGGGCTCACAGGCAAGCTATATTGTTAAAAAAGGTGAAAAGAATTACAAAACAGTAAGCTATGAGGACAAAACTCTTTCAAATTACTGCTTTAACACAGATACATCAACCTATACAATGGCTCTTTCAAGGAGCGGTGACGGAAGAAGTGTTGCTCTCATAACCTATAACAGTAACGGCGAGGCACAGTACACAATAAATACCGAACACAAAGCCGATTCGCTTTCTGTCTACAAGGGTACGGTTGCAATCCTTGACGGAAATGTTGTTTACGGTTATAATCAAAAAGGCGATTTGCTTTATTCGACAAATTCGGGAACCGGTTCAAAAAAGATTGTGCTTGCCTCGGACTACACCGCTTATATTCTCAGCGTAAATCAAATTAGGTTTATTGACCTTGACAGTGTATCGAGCGACGATACCGCTCAAACTTCAAAACAGGAGTAATAAATTTGGTTGCAGATATAATTATTATTGCCGTGTTTGCGCTTTTGTTTTTTATTGATTTCAAGCGTGGCATAGCAATTACAATTCTCAATGTTGCAGGTGTGGCTCTCACGGGCTTTCTTGCATATCACATTTCAAATTTTCTTGCATCGTGGGTTTATACGGCATTTGTTCAGCAGACCTTAACAACAAATCTGCAACAAATGATTGACACTCAGGGCATCAACTCAGCCATTGCAAACAGTTTTTCGGCTTTGCCAAACTGGGTTATGGGAATGCTCGGATTCTTCCTTTCAATTTTCGGATTGGATTCAAGTGTCTATACAAACGATTTTCAGGTTCCGAACTCTGCCGCAGCGGCGGTGTCAACTTCGGTGGAAAATCTTATTCAGCCGGTTATCACAGGAATGTTCCGCTTGGTTATCGGTGTAGTTATTTCAATAATTATCTTTATAATTATAAAAATTCTTGTCAAAAAACTTGCAAGAGTGTTTAAAATACCCGTGGTGAAACAGATTAATGAGCTTCTCGGCGGTGTGTTGGGACTTGCGGAGGCGGCAATCCTTGTATTTTTTGCCGTTAATATCTTTTCGGGAGTGCTTGAGTTTTCAAATCCCGAAATGCTTAATAACCCGATGATTTCGGGTGCTGTTTTTAAATTTTTCAGCGTTGCAGTCTGAATGAAGAAACAGGAGGGAACAGTAATGGAAAAAGAAAAAGATGTGTGGAGCTTTAAAACATCCGATTTGGTTACTATACCTAATATTATAACTTATGTAAGATTTGTGCTTATAATCCCGTTTGTATATTTTTTCCTTGCGGAACAGTATATATATGCGGCAATATGTATAGGTTTGTCGGGACTTTCCGATTGCTTTGACGGAATGGCTGCCAGGAAACTCAATCAGGTAACTCCTCTCGGAAAAATCCTTGATCCCATTGCAGACAAGGTAACGCTTTTTGCGGTCGTTATCTGTATGGTGATTTATGTGCCTATGGTTCTTCCGATTCTTGTAACACTTCTGGTCAAAGACCTTCTTATGCTCCTTGGCGGTGCCGATTTAATCAAAAAAAGACTCACTCCGCCTTCTGCAAATTGGTACGGAAAGGTCGGAACAATCATTTTCTACTTTTCCGTATGTCTTATCGTATTTCTCAAGGCCTTTTTTGCCTACGAAAATATGGTGCTTGATTTGATATTGCTTTCGGTTACAGCCGCATCCATGCTATACGCTTTGTATCGTTACGGCAAAATCTATTTTGCAATGATTAAGGAGTACAACGAATCACTTAAAAAGACAGCTGACATTAAAAATAAATAAATTCCGACAAATAAATATTGAATTATTTGTTAAACAGTTGTATAATTCTTATATTACCATGACAGCAAATGTGCAATTTGGTGTCCTAAAAAGGAGTATGCTATGCTTTGTACAAGATGCGGAAAACGGCCTGCGGTTGTTTTCGTTTCAAATAATAATTCCAAAGACGCCCCGACGGCAGGTTATTGCCTTACCTGTGCAAAAGAGCTTGGAATCAAGCCGGTTGAGGATCTTATCAGCAAAATGGGTATCTCTGATGAGGACCTTGAAAATGTTCAGGATCAGATGAATACCCTCATGAACAGTATGGGTGACGGCGATATGTCGCAGCTTATGGAACAGCTTGGTGCGGATAACCTTGCCGAGCAGATGGGCGATTTTGCTAAAGACGGTGACGGCAGCGAAGATGATGACTTCTCTCACGGTGCACCTGCATTCCCTGCATTTTTCAACAGTATGTTCGGCGGACAGAACAACAATGCGACAAATCAGGATAATAATAAAAAGGGCAAAAAAGAGAAAAAAGAAAAGAACAGAAAGCACATCAATCTTTACTGTGAAGACCTCACACGCAAGGCAAGAGAGGGCAAAATCGACCGCATTGTCGGCAGAGACAGCGAGATTGAGCGTGTAATTCAGATTCTTTCAAGAAGAACAAAGAACAATCCTTGCCTTATCGGTGAACCCGGTGTAGGTAAAACCGCTATTGCAGAGGGGCTTGCTCTCCGCATTGCCGCAGGAAATGTTCCTCAAAGACTTAAAAACAAGGAAATTCAGCTTCTTGACCTCACCTCACTTGTTGCAGGTACTCAGTTCAGAGGTCAGTTTGAAAGCAGAATCAAAGGACTTGTTTCAGAAATCAAGGAGAACGGCAACATAATTCTCTTTATTGATGAGGTTCACAGCCTTGTCGGCACAGGTGACAACGAGGGTACAATGAATGCCGCAAATATCCTCAAGCCGGCTCTTTCAAGGGGCGAGGTTCAGGTCATCGGTGCTACTACATTCAACGAATACAGAAAATATATCGAAAAGGATTCTGCTCTTGAAAGAAGATTTCAGCCCGTAAAGGTCGGCGAGCCTACAATTGCTCAGTCAATTGATGTTATCGCAGGCGTAAAAGGCTATTATGAGGCACATCACCGTGTAATTGTTGACGATGATATCGTTCGCAAGACGGTTGTCCTTTCCGAAAGATACATAACAGACCGTTTCCTTCCCGACAAAGCAATCGACCTTCTTGATGAAAGCTGTGCCTGTGCCGCTCTCCGCAACAAAAGCATGGAGCGTCACGATAAGCTTGAGGACGAAAGACAGAAGCTTCTTGTCAGAAAGGACGCTCTTACAAATGCCGATGAGGTAAACTACGAACAGCTTGCCGAGGTCAACACAAGCCTTGCAAGAATTGACAGCGACATTAAAGAAATTGATCCTGAAACTCTCGTTTCAAAGGTTACAGAGGAGGATATCGCCAAGGTCATCGAACTCTGGACAGGCATTCCCGCATCAAGAATCAAGGAAAACGAGCTTTCAAAGCTTGCCAACCTTGAGAACGAGCTTAAAAAGAAAATTATCGGTCAGGACGAGGCTGTAAAGGCTCTTGCATCTGCAATCAGAAGAAGCAGAGTTCAGATTTCACCTCGCCGCAGACCTGCATCGTTCATCTTTGTAGGTCCTACAGGTGTCGGTAAAACAGAGCTTGTAAAGGTTCTCAGCAAGGAACTTTTCGATACTCCCGAAACTCTTATCAGACTTGATATGAGTGAATTTATGGAGAAACATTCGGTTTCTAAAATTATCGGTTCACCGCCTGGATATGTCGGTTACGATGAGGCAGGACAAGTAACGGAGAAAGTTCGCCGCAGACCTTATTCGGTTCTCCTCTTTGATGAAATCGAAAAGGCTCATCCCGATGTTCTCAATATTTTGCTCCAAATTCTTGACGAGGGCAGAGTTACAGACGCTCACGGCAGAACAGTAAACTTTGAAAATACTGTTATCATTATGACATCAAATGCCGGTTCTGCATCAAAGGACAGCGCATTAGGCTTTGGCAAGACTGAAGAAGATGCCTCAAAAGAAAAGGTTATGAAGGCACTTTCTGAGTTCCTCCGTCCCGAATTTATCGCAAGAGTGGACGAGGTTATCGTATTCAACAGCCTTAAAAAGGATGATTTTGTTAAGATTGCAGACCTTATGCTCTCTGAGTATGTTCCGACTCTTGAGGAAAAGCACATCAAATTCACATTTGACGAAAAGGTTTGTCAGCTCCTTGCAGAAAAGTCATGCAACGGTGCAAGCGGTGCGCGTGACCTCAGAAACACAATTCGCAGAGAGGTTGAGGAGAAAATTGCAAACGCAATGATTGAGGCAGGTGCAGGCGGTGTTACTGCAATGCACCTTACAGCCGAAAACGGTGAGCCTGTTCTTCAGTCAATCTGATTTTTTACGGTAAAAGTTAACACATAAAATTTCAGCATATCGGGCAGTCATCACGATTGCCCGATTTTTTGTATGCAACATAATTCTATTAAAGAACAATCCCGAACGCCTGCACGGCGAGCCACCGTACCCAATTCGTGTAGATAATTTGTTTTGCATTATACAAACTGTCTACACGAGAGAAAAAAACACGAGAGAAAAAAACACAAGAGAAAAAAACGGCTGTGTAGCATAATGTACACAGCCGTTTTTTTGAAAATAAAATGAAAGAAAGATTAACCTTTTACAGCACCTGAAACAACACCCTCGATGATGTATTTCTGACAGGCAAAGTAGAAAATAATAATCGGAACGATACTCAGAACGATAAGCGCCATAATAGCACTTGTGTCCGTATGACCGTAACTGCCGTTAAGATACTGAATATGAATCGGAATAGTTTTGTAATCCATATCAAGAATAAGATAGGGGAGAAGGTAGTCGTTCCAAATCCACATTGTTTCAAGGATTGCAACCGAAATAAAAGTAGGTTTCATAATCGGAAGAACAATACCGAAGAATGTTCTCAAAGGACCTGCTCCGTCAACATCGGCGGCTTCCTCAATTTCAACAGGAATTGATTTAACAAATCCCGAGAACATAAATACCGCAAGTCCTGCTCCGAATCCGAGGTATATAATCAAAATACCCCACGGAGTTGTAAGCTTGAGACTGTCGGCTGTCTTTGAGAGGGTAAACATTACCATCTGGAAAGGAATAACCATTGAGAAAATGCAGAAATAGTAGATGATTTTGCATATACGAGAATTTGAACGCTGCAAGTACCACGCACACATTGATGTGCAGAAAAGAATAAGCACAACACCGCCGATTGTAATGAAGAAGCTCCATACAATTGACTTCCAAAACGGATAGTTGCCGTGGAACATACCTGTCATATAGCTTTGAAAACCCTGAAAACTGTCTGCATTCGGAAATTCAAAGATTGCACGGCTGATTGCCGCATTGCTCTTGAAGGAGTTCATCAGTACAATGAAAACGGGAGCAACATAGAATACTGACACAATAGAGAAGAGAATTGTTAAAATTTTCATTCCTACGGTTTGTTTTTTCTTTACAGGCCTATCCTTAGCCTTTGCTGCAACTTTTGCCATTACTGCTGAACCTCCTTTCTTCTTGTGAAGTAAAGCTGAATAAGGGCAATGATAACAACAATTACGAAGAAGATAACGCCCTCAGCCTGACCTACGCCACGAGAATTCTGGTTTGCATAGAATGTATTGTAAATATTGAGAGCCATCATTTCCGTCTGATAAACCATTGTACCGCTTCCCTGTGATACAATACCCGGAGCACCGCCTGTGAGGGCAAGGTTCTGGTCGAACAGCTTAAATGAGTTTGTAAGTGTAAGGAATGTGCAGATTGTGATGGAAGGCATCATCATCGGCAATGTTACATTTGTAAGCAACTGTTTTTTGCCTGCGCCGTCAATTTTAGCCGCCTCATAAAGATCATGAGGTACGCTCTGGAAACCGGCAATGTAAATAATCATCATATAACCTGCCTGTTGCCAGCACATAAGAATTACAAGTCCCCAGAAGCCATAGTTTGCGTTAAGCGCAAGGTTTGTTCCGTAATACTGAAGAATACCGTTAAAAATGTACTGCCAGATGTAGCCGAGAATGATACCGCCTACAAGGTTAGGAACAAAGAAAACAGTTCTGAATACATTTGAACCCCTGATTCCGAGCGTGAGTGCATACGCCACAAAAAACGCAATGAGGTTAATGAGTATAACCGATACTATAACAAACAGTACCGTAAACCAGAATGAATGTAAAAAGCCCTCATTCTGAAAGGCCTTGACATAGTTTCCGAACCCGATGAATACTGCGTCGCTTGTTGTTCTGAATTTACAGAATGAAAGGTAAATGCCGTTAAAGAACGGATATACAAAACCTATAAGGAAAGCAGCCAGAGTGGGAAGAACAAATATCAGAAAATAAATTTTTCTTTTAGGTTTTCTAAACATAATATTTTGCCTTTCCGTTCATAAGAAAGGGGGGCGGAATGCCGCCCCCCTACCGAACCTGTTAAATTAAAACAGAATTTTACAATCAGCCGTTAGCCTTTGCATATTCTGTTTTCCAACCCTGTACAAATGCAGTCTTAACAGCATCCCAGTCGCCTGTACCTGCTGCATACTGTGTAAGAGCTGTGCCAACACCGTTTTTCCAATCTTCACTTGGCATTGTTGTGAAGTTCCAGCTTACCGGAGTTTTGCCTGCTGCTGTGAGTTCGTTATCAGCCTTAACAAACACATTGGTTGCTTCCTTAGCATTCTTGAAAGGAATTACAAAGCCCATATCATCAGCAAGAGCAGATGTACCTGTTTTGTTTGTTACACACCAGTTCAAGAATTCAAGAGTAGCTGCCTGATCGTCAGCACTTGCCTTGTTGTTTACACACCAGTAGTTCTCTGAACCTGTGCAAAGACCCTGATTAGCTTCATCGCCTACGCCGATGTAAATCGGGAGCATGCCGAGTTCGTCGTCCTTCATACCTGCCTTGGTAACTGTTGAATATTCCCAGCTGCCGTTCTGGAAGAATACTGCTTCGCCTGATGTGAACTCAGTTTCAGCGTCTGTACCCTTCTTGCTTGCGAGGTCTGCAGGATCACATGTTGAATCTTTGATGTAGAGATCCCAGATGTTCTTATAGTTTTCAAGGTATTTACCCTCGATAGCGTCTGTTGATTTGATGCCCTTATCCTTGTACTCAAAGTAGATAGGAAGGTTAGCAAGGTGAGTTTTGAATCTCCAGTCAGATGAAGAATCCATACCTGCTGATGTGAACGCACCCTTAACGCCGAGCTTATCCTTATTCTTCTGGATTTCATCGGCAACAGTCTTTAACTTTTCAAAGCTGTTGATGTCCTCAATTTTCTTAACAGAAGCAAAGTCAGAATCGCAATACTTCTGGAGAAGAGTCTTGTTGTAGATAATGCCGTATGTTTCAATTACATAAGCAATACCGTAAACCTTGCCGTCTTCTTCAAGTGCATAATCCTTTGAAGTAAGCTGATTATAAATTTCTGATGAGCTGAGGTCTGCACAATAGTCTTTCCAGTTTGCAAGACCTACAGGACCGTTAACCTGGAAGAGTGTAGGAGCGTTGTCCTTGTCCATCTCTGCTGTAAGTGTTGACTCATAAGTACCCTCGGCAGCTGTCTTAACAGTTACCTCAACACCTGTTTCGTCCGTGTACTTCTTAGCAAGAGCCTGCCAATCCTTGTCCTGCTCAGGCTTAAAGTTAAGATAGTAAACTTTACCGTTTTTTGCGTTGCCTGCTGCATTTTTTGAATCATCTTTTGCTCCTGATGATGAAGAACCGCCGCAGCCTGCAAGAGCAGTAGCAGTCATCATACCTGCAACTGCAAGAGCTGCAGCTCTTTTGATTGTTGATTTTTTCATAGCTTTCACCTTAATTAAAAATATTTATCCGCTAAACCCGGATATTGGCGAGAGAACAACATTCTGTGTTCTCTCTATTGCCACAATCATAACACACTATTTATGAAAATACAATAGATTTTTTTAAAAAATTTCTCTGTGATTAGTCAAAACGAAGGTATTGACCAAATGTAATTTCAAAATCAAACAAAAAACAACCGCATATTATCTGAGTTTTGTGACTTATTTGTCAAATAAGAAATATTAAAGTAACATTAAAGTTACAATATTGTAACCTGTCAAATATGGTCATTCTATTGAAAATGACAAGCGTTTTGTGCTAAGATTATGTCAAATTTGTTTTTTAAGAAGGTTAATTTAGCAATTATGAAAAATTTCAATCAATCATCACTTGCACGATTTTTCACCCGATTTCCTAAGCTGTTATTTGCGGGACTGATGTACTCAATTCCGTTTGCCGTATTTTCCGGAATATTCATTCTCATAAGCTTTCTGTCCGGATTCAACAATGTAATATTATGGAGCTTGGGTATAATTCCCGCAATGCCGTTCTATTCCGGACTTGTAATGGTAATCCGCAAAATTTCGGTTGAAAAAGAGGATGTAAATGTTTTCAAAACTTTTGTACAGGCATTTCGTGAAAATCTGAAAAAATCAATCTTCAACGGATTTGTCGCTTACCTCATAGTAGCATGTTCGTTTTTTGCAATTCTCTATTACGGAACACTTGCTCAGACAGACATCGTTTACGGCTCTGTCTTTACCATATATATAGTGTTCTCAATTGCAATGCTGATTATGCTGTTCTATGTACCCTTGCTAACAATTACCTATGACCTCAGACTCCGTGACATTTATAAAAATTCACTCCTGTTGATTTTCGGTAAAATTCTCAGAAATATTGTCGCACTTGTGCTTGTCGTAATAGTTTCATTCGCAGTATTTCTCGCAGTAATCTATGCAAAGGGTGCAATGCTTGTTGTTGCAGTTGCTCTCTCGGTAATTTTCTACCCGATGATTGCAACCTATATAATAGTATCCGTAATCGCAAAAGGCGTGCAGGAGTCTGTCGGTTACTTTACAGGTGATAATGTGCAGTATGTCCTTACGGAAGAAGAAGTTCAGCGTGAAACCGAAGCAGTCGAAAACGCAAACTCCGATGATGACTACATCTTCGTCAACGGCAGAATGATTAAAAATCCGGCTAAAACGAATACGAAAGAGTAATTTTTAAAGCACCTTGCAAAATGCAGGGTGCTTTTGGTTTTATATGCATAATGTGTTAGGCATATATGTGTGATTGATGTGATTGCTGCTTTTTGACTGACATTTGACTAATATTTAAGCAATATTATGCAATATTTTACGGTAAAAATAAACAAATAAAAACCGCACCAAAGAGCCTGAAAACGGCTTTCTGATGCGGTTTTTGCTATGGAGCTGAAGAAGGGACTTGAACCCTCGACCTACTGATTACGAATCAGTTGCGCTACCAACTGCGCTACTCCAGCATTTAATTTTTCGATTGTTCGGCTGTAATAAAGCAGGAAATACAGAACGCAGAAATTGCATAAAATATACACACTAACTTCCGCTACATGATTATACATCAAAAATTTAAAGATTTCAATACCAAATTTGAAAAAGAGGTTTACAAAAACCGGAAGAGAGGCATAAAAGTTTTACGAATCAATAATAATAGATGCAGATATAATTCATCAAAAAAATATTTATGAATACAAAATAATGCACAAAAATCATGACGATTTTTGTTTAGTGAAGTGTTATCACATTTGTGGAATATTTTATTTAAAAGTATTATAATTGAATCGCAGTGTGCAAAGTGGAAATACTTTTATGTGATAGGATGTGCAGAAGATGCCCAAAAGAAAGTGCAGTAATATCGACGCTTCGGTAGGACTCAGAATGCGTTATTACAGAATTCAGTGCGGACTTACCCAACAGCAGGTTGCGGACGCATTAAAGATAAACAGAACAACTTATACAAAATATGAAACGGGAGTTTCCGAACCAAGCCACGAGCTTCTCGGAAAAATCGTTAAAATGTTCGGTATCGATTATAACGCAATTCTTGACAACAGAGATTATTTTGAAAGAAGAGTTGCCGACGGTGACATGACGCTCAATGTACTGACTCTTTCCGAAAGAGCAATCATTGCAAGATATCGCTCAATGTCTAAAGAAGATCAGAAGAAAATCTGTGAATATATAGATATGCTCTACAATGAAAAAGCAAAGAAGATTTTGTAAAAAACACTTTACTTTTGACTTTGATTGTGATAATATAAAACAGATGACCGTGTCTCGGAACAGGGAGTATGCCGTTTATCGGATTTTCACAGCCCTGCCCTGAGATGTTGGCGACTATTTTTGAAAGGTGGAATTTTTAATGCTTAAAGAAGAAAAGCAGGCTATCATGGCTGAGTACGCAACTCACGAAGGCGACACAGGTTCTCCGGAGGTTCAGATTGCTCTTCTTACAAAGAGAATCAATGACCTTACCGAGCACCTCAAGGTTCACAAGAAGGATCACCACAGCAGAAGAGGTCTTCTCAAGATGGTTGGTCAGAGAAGAAGCCTTCTCGCTTACCTCACAAAGGTAGACATTGAAAGATATCGTTCTATCATTGCAAGACTCGGTATCCGTAAGTAATTTTTTAAGTACACAAGGGCAAGCGAAAGCTTGCCCTAAATTCGATTTTCTGCGGGATTTTTATTTGCTGTTTTTTAGCGGTAAAACGATTAAATAACATATGCTTTTGTGTGTTTGTCAGTTTTGTTTAATGGTTTTATTGCTAAATCGGCGTAAAATCCCGTTTGAATAAATTTGAACTTTATTTAAAATGTGAAACTTATGTTTCGGAAAGGATTTTACTAAAATGAATCGACTTATGACATTCGACAAATACAGAGTATTTGAAACAGAATTTGCCGGCAGACCTTTAAAGGTTGAAACAGGCAAAATGACACAGCTTGCAAACGGTGCGTGTCTTGTTCACTATGGCGACACAACAGTTCATGTTGCAGTTACAGCATCAGAAAAGCCAAGAGAGGGCGTTGATTTCTTCCCGCTTTCGGTTGACTATGAAGAAAAGATGTATGCAGTAGGCAAAATCCCCGGTTCTTACCTCAAGAGAGAGGGCAGACCTTCGGAAAAGGCTATCCTCACAAGCCGTGTAATCGACCGTCCTATCCGTCCTCTTTTTGACAAGAGCATGAGAAACGATGTTTCAATCGTTTGTACGGTAATGAGCGTTGATCCCGACTGTCAGCCTGAAATTGTTGCTATGATCGGTGCTTCAATCGCAATTTCAATTTCTGATGTTCCGTGGAACGGACCTATCTCGGGTTGTTCTGTAGGTATGATTGACGGTGAGTACATCATTAACCCGACAGAGGAACAGAGAAAGGTTTCTCAGATGGCAACAACAGTTGCTTCAACAAGCACAAGAATTGCTATGATCGAGGCAGGTGCTAACTGCGTATCTGATGACGATATGTACAACGCTATTATGGCAGGTCACGAAGCTAACCAGAAGATTATCAGCTTTATTGAGGAAATCAAGTCTGAAATCGGCAAGCCTAAGTTTGAGTTTGCAAGTCTTGAACCCGACCATGATATGTTTGAGGCAATCAAGGCATTTGCAGAAGAAGATGTTAAGGTTGCTCTTGATACAGATGATAAGAGAATTCGTGACGAAAGACTCAAGCCTATCTATGAGGCAGTTCATGAAAAATTTGACGAGATTTATCCCGAAAGCGAAGCCCTCATTGACGAGTGCCTTTATAAGACACAGAAGTTCATTGTTCGCCGTTGGTTACTCGATGAGCAGAAGCGTGTTGACGGCAGAGGAATGGACGATATCCGTCCTCTCGCATCAGAGGTTGGCGTAATTCCGAGAGTTCACGGTTCGGGTATGTTCACAAGAGGACAGACTCAGGTTCTCACAATCGCAACACTCGGTCCTGTTTCCGACAAACAGCTTCTTGACGGCATTGACGGTGAAACAGAAAAGAGATATATCCACCACTACAACTTCCCAAGCTACTCAGTCGGCGAAACAAAACCAAGCCGTGGTCCGGGCAGAAGAGAAATCGGTCACGGTGCTCTTGCAGAAAGAGCACTCGTTCCTGTAATTCCTTCGGTAGAAGAATTCCCGTATGCACTTCGCCTTGTTTCGGAAGTTCTTTCTTCAAACGGTTCAACTTCACAGGGTTCAATCTGCGGTTCAACTCTTGCTCTTATGGACGCAGGTGTTCCGATTAAGGCTCCTGTTGCAGGTATCTCATGCGGTCTTATCACAGAGGGCGACCGTTGGATGACAATGGTTGATATTCAGGGTCTTGAGGACTTCTTCGGTGATATGGACTTTAAGGTAGCAGGTACACATGACGGTATCACAGCTATTCAGATGGACCTCAAAATCAGCGGTCTTACTCCCGAAATGGTTAAAGAGGCTCTTGCCAAGACTCACAAGGCTCGTAACTACATTCTTGATGAAGTAATGCTCAAGGCTATTGCAGAGCCGAGAGAAGAGCTTTCAAAGTACGCTCCCAAGATGTTCACAACAACAATTCCTGCTGACAAAATCAGCGAGGTTATCGGTAAGAGCGGTAAGGTTATCAAGGAAATTCAGGCTGAATGCGAAGTTAAGGTTGACATTGAGGAAGACGGCGAACTCGGACAGGTATTTGTTTCGGGTATTGATTCCGACAAGTGTAAGCGTGCAATCGAAATCATCAACACAATCGCTGTTGATCCGGAGCCGGGTGCAATGTACCTCGGTAAGGTTACCCGTATTATGGACTTCGGTGCTTTCGTTGAAATCGCTCCGGGTAAGGAAGGTCTTGTTCACATTTCTCAGCTTGATGTTAAGCGTACAGAGAATGTAACAGATGTTGTTAATGTAGGCGACATCATCCGTGTTAAGGTAATGGAAATTGACGATAAGGGCAGACTCAACCTCTCTCGCCGTCAGGTTCTTATTGATGTTGACGGTCTTGTTCCCGAGAACGACATTGACGCAGAAAGAGCAGCTCGTCCACGCAGACCTCACAATGACCGCAGAGGCGGCTTTAACAGAAACAACAGAAAGTAATTTTTGTAATCTGTTAATTTGTAATTTAATATTCAAATAATTTGTCCCTTTCGGTGTAACAACTGAAAGGGACTTTTTGTAAATTGAAAATTGCAGAGTATTAGTAGCGACGGTCAGTGACCGCCAATCGTTTTGGTTGCAAAACCAAAACGAATAAATGTGCATACGCAATATGTATTTTAATCATGGTATAACAACAAAATAATTAATCGTGTTAAACTCGAACCGATTTCACAATCGGCTCGATTGGCGTTCACTGAACGCCGCTACAAATTGATACCAATTTTCATCACATCAAAATGTCAAAAATCAATGCTTTATTCATCTTGATTTCAACTTGATAACATAGTATAATTGACTTAACAAAAATTTCCGACAAATACGGACACAGATTTATAAAGGAGAGAATACAATGCAGGTTAAAATTTCCGATTCTATAAAATACATTGGCGTTGATGACAAGACAATCGACCTTTTTGAAAGTCAGTATCTTGTTCCCAACGGAATTTCTTACAACTCATATCTTATTGTTGACGAAAAGGTTGCAATTATGGATACGGTTGACAAGAGAAAAACTGACGAATGGCTTGAAAATCTTGACAGAGAGCTTAACGGAAGAACTCCCGATTATCTTGTAATCAGCCACCTTGAACCCGACCATGCGTCAAATATTAAGGTTGTTTCCGAGAAATATCCGTCAATGAAGCTTGTTGGTAATGCAAAGACTTTTTCAATGCTCCCACAGTTTTTTCCGGATTTTGATTTTGCCGATAAAACCGTTACAGTCAAAGAGGGTGACGAACTTGAACTCGGTTCGCACAAGCTTACATTCATAATGGCTCCCATGGTTCATTGGCCTGAGGTTATGGTTTCATATGAAAGTGCAGAAAAGGTTCTTTTCTCTGCGGACGGCTTCGGCACATTCGGCGCACTTGACGCTCAGGAGGACGATTGGGCTTGCGAGGCAAGAAGATATTACTTCAATATCTGCGGTAAGTACGGTGTTCAGGTTCAGAATCTTCTCAAAAAAGCCGCAAAGCTTGATATTCGGAAAATCTGCCCGCTTCACGGTCCTGTACTTGACGAAAATCTTGGTTGGTACATCGGTCTTTACGATACATGGAGCAAGTATGAGCCTGAAACCGACGGTGTGTTTATTGCATATTGTTCGGTTCACGGCAACACAGCCAAGGCAGCCGAAAAGCTTTGTGAAATCATCAAATCAAAAACCGACAAAAAGGTTTCGATTGCTGACCTTTCACGCACAGACCTTGCCGAGGATATTGAGGACGCATTCCGTTTCAGCAGAATGGTTGTTATCGCACCGAGCTATGACGGCGGCGTGTTCCCGATAATGAACGATTTTCTGCATCACCTTAAAATCAAGGGCTACAAGAACAGAAAGGTTGCTATGGTTGAAAACGGCTCTTGGGCTCCTTCGGCAGCAAAGACAATGAGAACATATCTTGAAGAAATGAAAAATGTTGAAATTTGTCCTACTGTTGTGACAATCCGTTCTGCTATGAAAGAAGAAAATATTCCTCAGCTTGAACAACTTTCTGACGAAATTCTTGGATAATATCATAATAAATTGATATAAACGCAATAATAAAAGGATATAAATATATATTTATAGCTTCAATAATTACACCTAAAAGATGGCGAATTTTGTTCTGCAAAGGTTGAGATTGTTATTTTTGTAACAATTAGATAAAAATTCCAAAGGATATTTTACATCAAAGATTTAATTCCGTTGCAAATGCAATTGAATTTAAAACTCTTTTGTTGTACAATAAAGCTAAAGTTGATGCCCACGGAATAAGCATTGAAACAGATTCGTTTTTAGGTAATTTGTTTTGGAGTTTTGAAATTAGTCGTGAAAAGTTCTTTCTTCTGCCTGTATTCAATGCTTATTTCGTTCATTCATATTGATATATTCCTTCTATAACCCAATATACCCCGAAAATGACCGACGCTTGTTGTCGGTCATTTCACTTTTCGGGGGGTTTCCATTTCGGCATAATTGTACATAGTTGTAATTCAACTAATTTCCCACAGTGAAAAAATTGTCAAATTCGGTAATTTTGCCTATAACAAAATTATGCAAAATGTGGTACAATAATATTGTAAGAACTCAGTGTTTATCTGAGATTTAAGATGATGCGATTATACGGATGGTGAGAGTATGTACAGTATTGGCGAGATTGTTCTTTACGGCTCAAATGGAGTTTGTGAGATTACCGAAATTACAACGAAAAAAATCGGAAAGGATTCTATTGAATACTATGTTTTAAAACCTGTTTGCTCGGATTCTTCAACGCTTTTTGTTCCGACTCAGAATGAAATGCTTGTGTCAAGAATGCGTGTTGTCCTTTCTTCGGATGAAATTAAAGATATTTTGTCACAGAAAACCGATAATGAAATATGGATTGACAATAAAGCCGAAAGATGTGAAAAAATCAAGGAGATTATTTCGGGCGGCGATTGTATGAAGCTTGTTGAGCTTATCAGGAGAATGCACTTCCACAGTAAGCTCCAGCTCAAAAAGGGCAGACGACTTCACATTACTGACGAGCGTTTTCTCAAAGAAGCTGAAAAAATGGTTTGTGACGAGGTTTCGGTTGTTCTTCACATTGACCGTAACGATGTTCTTCCGCTTGTGCTTGCAGGCTGATTTTTTAAAAATATATAAAGGATACAGAGGATTGTGGTGACCCCCAAAAGTTAGATTTGAAAGCGTAGTGGCTTTTAGCTGCTACG
>OLSM01000641.1_pt1 | contig 31911 bp, 26 predicted proteins | sample 1672721 | NCBI WGS metagenome assembly OLSM01 (sample SAMEA3136717, study PRJEB25190) | human gut metagenome
GTCGGAGGGGCCGCAGCCCCTTCGACGCCTCTATGGAGTTTTTTGACTTCCGAAGGTAATCGCTATTTTGTTTATTCATCCTCTGCCAAAAGGACGTCCTACGCCGTGAAGTATACGACCATGAGTAGTGTTGGTGCCAGTAGAGCGATCCCCAATTACTACTGCAACTCTCTGTTGGCCATTAGGCGCTGTTTCACCAGCATTTCCTTCAACAGCAATATAGTTATTACCAGAAATGCCTACAACAAACCCTGTATGCCCAGCAGTAACTTGATCTGTTCCATAGTTCTGAACATCATAGTATGCGATATCGCCAGGCTGCATGGCGAATCCAGAAGGATCAGTACGCAAATCATAGATTTCATTTTCCGTATAATACTGTACAGCATCTCCGCATGTGTCACTATCACAATAGACGTTGTGACTCAAAGCCGTCGCACCAGCCAACCAATGTACAAACGATTCGCAATAGTCGCCAGCCAACCCCAGATTTGCCCCATACGTGCCTACCAGTGAGTTGGCAATGGTCACCATCCTGTCGACGACATTATTTTCGACCAGGTCATCACTAGGCTGGCATTTTTCCATGGGGATGAACGCACTGATTGCCATCCCATACGTATTACCAAAGACAACGGCAACCATTCCATCTACAATCCCATCATAGATAAACTTTGCGCCATCCGGGAATGCACCGTAGTTGTCGTCGCTGGTGGGATCAGGCGTTTTGTATATGCGTGCATTACCAACGGTTTCAACATAGTGGTTGGACATAAATTCCCTATCGCCTAAGATCTCAACCGTGTCGAACCACGCCGTACCACCAGCGGAACCAGCAATGAGCCGAATACCTGTATTGACACTCTGCCCAGTAGTACCCCCCGCAGTAAATGTATACGAGAGCTTGGTATATGTTCCACCTGATGTAAGATTAGGGATAAAGGAAGGGCTAAAGAGCGTGCCAGAAGGCGTATATACTTCCACCCATACATCAACGTTTCCCGTGCGCTTTGCATAGAAGGTAAGCGTATAGGTAGTCCCCCCCTTGAGAAGGACATTCTGCGCAATGGAGCTTTGACCGGGGTCGCCTACAGATGGAACAGATAGTTCCATGCAGCCACCCTCCTGGCCACCGCTACTGTGCCATGTTACGGTGTTTCCAGCATACCAATAGCCTTTTGTCCAGTGTAAATCTCCATCACTAAAATTGCCATTCGCAATCAGATTAGTAGCCATAGTACAGATTTCCTTCTTTCATTTTATATTTTGTGCATCAGGTTTCTGGTGGCCACCATTTCCTTTTGCCATCTTTAGTGTAGAGCAAAATGCCAATTAAAGGGAGTGCAAACATTAACACAATGTGCACATATTTCGTGCAAAAACGAACACTGCAATGTAGCATCACTATTGAACCATATTATACTCCCCGCCCTCCAATGCGCATTCTTTTCAATGATCAGAGGCGAAATTGACGCTTAACTTTATAGTTTTGTCTAACGTATTGGCCAAAGAAGGAAGAACGGGGATCACGAGAAGTCTTTTCTGCTTGTTCCCAATATGAGAAGATATACGTATAGTCCAGACGATCGCCATAGGACTACTGGCTTGTGCAGTTTTAAGTGCAATTACTGTTGCTCATTAAAAAAAGAGCCAAGATATTGGGACACTTCTACGTTGTTATTTTTGTTATGTAATAGTTTCAGCTTCATTATTTGTGGTGATGAAGCATTATCTGTCGTAATATAATAAAATCAGCCTCCCACAAAGCAATTGCAATGTAGGAGGCTTTTGGCTACTTTTTAGTTTTTTTTCTTAGAACGACACACCTATTGAACGACGTGTTATCTCATAACCATCAGCATTGAATGTTGCAGCAAGGCGGTACGTTCCGCTTCCGATTGAAGACAGGCAATTAAAAGATGCGGCGTATCCATTTGTGTTGTGGCTTTCCTCAGCCGGAGGAGTGAGAGAGCAATCAAATTCCCATTCTCCTCCAACCTCTTTTTCGAGCCAACAAGCAGTCACTTTGATTGTTGCCATATTTTCATATGTCACACAGTAGAGCTTCACTCTGCCCGAGGAGGAAAGTTCCACTTTCGTCGCGTCGAAAACACTATCAGCAAGAGGCACAATCGTATCAGCAAGGCTACAACTAATCCCAGCCATAAGAACTATCAATGCTACAAATCCTACAACAAATTTCTTCAAAATATTCATATTATTTCTCCTTTCAAGCTCCGATGTGTTTACGGAACAAAGATTGGGATACCTAAATAATGTTTTTTCTTAATCACCTTACTTTCTTAATTGATGAACGTTCTTTTGGCGTTATTGCGGCGTACGATTACTGCTAGCAATCACTTTTCCTCCTTCACAATCTATAGTGCGTGAAGAAAAATAAATACATTGTGCCAAATGAAATTTTCAAAATAATTTATTTTCTTCGCTGAGACAATTGCTGCCAATCCTGGTATTAAGCAGACGAGCAATCTTTCTCAAGCCCTTTTCTTGCAACGCCTTCATGGACCGAAGCGACTTTTCAGCTTCCATTCCCCATTTCTGCGTAAATAATGTCATGGTCTGCGGCCAATCCAGCTCTTCTATCAGATGGTGCCGGATCACAAAGGCTTCATTTTCAGACAGCGCCGCAAAGAGCCCTTCAATCGTCATTAGTTCACGTTGTAACGCCGATATTCTCGCCAGTATCTCCGGAGGGGTTTCTGCTTCCCTGCCATAATATTGTGCTTGGCGCACTCTTAACTCCATTTCTATTTCACCACGTTGCTTAAAGAGCTTTCTAACGTCTTCTTGTGTATACATTAGTCGCCCTCCTCTTCTTCCGCAGCGCAGTGCTTAGTGCGACATGAACGGCAAGGGGAAAGGTGTCCTTTTATTTCTCGGTTTTCTCGAACTGATTAGACAACTTCTCCTCCAAGTTTTCCAGTCGGTTTTGGATGCTCACGATGCCGTCTTGAATATTGCCGCTGAGCTTATCAATGGTAGCCTGATACTGTGCTTCTCGTTCTTCATTCTGTTTCAGCATCCGAAAGAACAGATAAATGTACAAGCCAGCTCAAATTCCTTGCTGGAGTGCAATTTCGATAATATTCTGCAAGCTGGCGTCCATCGCTGTAATAGTCTCCTTTCTCTGGCATATCTAAGCAAGAACGGCTGTCTTCTTACTCCTCCCATATCATAATTCAAGTCAGCAAACAGAGGGAGTGCAACAAACTGCGCTGTCCATACGTTTTTCGTGCAATTTTGACGCATTCATTGGCAACCGCCGTCTCGACGCATCATCAGAAATGCATGGCCCTTTTCAATTAAAATAGTGTTTGAGGACTGACTTTTACACCGTATTTTGAATAGAATCCAAAAAACTTCAAATAATCAATCCGATAGCATCCACGCCATGTTATAGCGGCGTTTATTTTTCGTAAGGCACAAAGTAAAATTGAAACGAAGTCAATGCTATCGATAGTAATCAATGTTATAGAAGGAACCGGCACACTATTAAAGAGGAGCGGATAAGCCTTTGAAAATAAATTATCGTCGTATAGGTCGCCATTTTCGCGCCGCGCGTCAGCAACAGAACTTAAAACAGAAGGATATTGCCGAATTACTTGGTGTTTCGGTCAAGACCTATAGTAACATGGAACGAGGGGCACAGGAGCTAAGCCTGTACAGGATTATTCAACTCTGCCTATTACTTAAACTAAAACCAGGCTATGTCTTGGATGACTGCAATGACGAACTACTCGCATTGGAAACACTTCCCGAAACATTTTGTGAAGCCAAGACTCAGTTAATGCTTTTAAGCCGTAAATGTTCAGATGAGACCGCACAATTACTGAATGCCATTGACCAGTTGATTTATACGGCATTGGAATCCAAAAATCGAAAATAGCATGTTCCTTGGTCATTTTTTGCAACAGCATCAATGCACTTAAGAGCACGTAAAACGAGGAATGTTAATGAATGATGTAAAGATCAATTCAAATAGCATTGAAGAAATGTACACTAAATACTACACATCGTTAAAACGCCACTGTATCAAGCTCGCTTCATATAATCCGCAATTTGTTTCCATTGCCGAGGACTGCGTACAGGAGGCTTTTTATCGTGCGGTTTGCCATGCTGAAGATTTTGCATCAAGTCCAAACCAGTATGGCTGGCTTGCTACTTGTTGTTCGCATTATATGCTATCACATATTCGCCAAGCCAAGAAGCGCGAAAAAATAATCGGTAAGTCCATGAGCCTGGATGAGTATGGAGATGTTCCGGATCTGATGGATAATATATTGGCTTGGATTGCTCATACAGAATATCAGGAAACAGTAGCGGAATTCATAGCAACACTATCGCCTCTGGAGCAGAAGGTATTCCGTGCATATTATGAAAAAGGATTATCTTTGAAAGACACAGCACAGCAAGCTAAACTTTCCACTACTTCTGTAAGAGGCACGCTAGACAGAATCCGAACAAAGGGACGTCATTTTCATATAATGATATTTCTTTATATAGGACAATGTATTTTGACCTTGCTTAAGCACCGTATAAAGTGAAGGAAGTGCTAAAATGGGTGAGTGGAAAAAATCCAGCATTATGCAGATATTGGAGTTAATCGAATATGGGAACATACCGCAGAACGAAGCTGTACGTCGACTTGAGGCGTTACTACAATCCGAAATAAATCGGAAAGACAGAGCTGCCGATATGGAATTAGTAGAAGCGTGTGAAGAACTACTCTGGCAGATTGGTACGCAAGGCCGATTAGCATTTGAAGATAGAAGCAAAGAGAATCAAGCTGCATTGATACAAAGGTTAAAAAGAAAACAGCGTCAAAGCGTTGCTCTGCAGATTGGAGTGCGCGCCATAGTAGTTGTTGCTTCGATTCTGGTGCTGGTAATTGTAGGAGATGGAGTATTAAATCGGGAATGGCTATCTGGACGATCTACAGATGACGGACAGCAGTACACACTCCAAGGGCAAAGTATAGATCCTGGTCTAGTGGAAAAAAGTGTTGCCGCAGGCGATGACAACATTACTACCAACCTAACGACAACAGACTGGAAAACTGTTGTAGCATTTCTTGGAGTAGAGCCGACACTCCCTAGCTATCTACCAGATGGCTGGCATATCGCGCAGTACAATGCAGTCCGATTTGACGATGAACTAATTCTAAACATCTCTTATACAAGTGAAGTTGATCCAACTGCAACACTGATGCTTATTTGGAACCATTACTTTAGCGCAGAAGCGGTAAGTTTGGCACTAGAACAAAACAGCGATGGTGAGCAAGTGGAAATGGGAGGTATCCAAGTATACAAAAGTTCAAATATTGAAAAGAATCGATTTGTTTGGATTGATGGTATGTCTGTTTACTCACTGACCACTACATGTGATACAGAAGAGGTTGAAGCAATTATCTCTTCATTTGAAGCACAGTAAAGACTACGGTTTGTTTGATCAGGTAATTCTTTGTCACCGTTACTAACTTAACACCAGCGTCACTTTTTCTTAACTCAGCATATTGGGCTTTTATCTAAAGCTTGGCCGTAACCTCATCAATTTTGAGATAATCGTAGCAAGCAATGCAAACGTTTTACTTTTTGCACTTTGCTTGTTGGTGGCCCAGCCCCCAATCCCCTGTAATGCAGAGCAAGCTCTGCGGTTGTGAAGTCTCTCTGCGACATCCTCCGCCTGGTTTGACGTTCCAAAACGAAAAAAAGCCCTATACCGATCTTCCTCAACGGACATAGATCAGTATAGGGCCGCTCTTTACCGGCCAGTCTTTTCTGTGCGCTGGTCGTGTTCACGAGGTTTTTTCTCACTGGCAAAATGCTGCTCCAACGCAAAATGCTCATCGGCAAGCAGCGTATCCAAGTTCTTTTTGATATGGCGCAAACTCTGCAATTCCTCGTTTCGCTGGGCCAACAGCTTACCAGTCTCTCGTTTTTGAACGAGCAGGTGGTCATATTCCTGCGATAACTCCGAGAGTGTAGGCAGCTTCCCGTCCGCTGCGCTATATACGGCCTGCGCCTGTTTGTGCGCTTCAATGGCTTCTTTGTTCTCCCGATAAAAAGCAGGTGACCAGCCGGATTCCTTGTATTTCGTGTAAACATCCCGGGTTTGCCTGTAAATCCAAATCGCTTTTCTTTGAGCGCTGATCTCCTGCATCCGTCTTTGTGCCTCCCGGATCTGATCTTTCAGGCCATTCCGGCTGTCCAGCGCAAGCTGTATCTTTTGCGTAAGGTCAGCGTAGGAACCAATGTGATTCTCTTTCAGATAGATCATGGAGCTGGCCAGAGTGTCGATATTGTGTTTTTCGGCCCAGCGCTCGTATCCTTTTCCTTTCCCGGTACGCAGCTTGGCTTCAATGTCGATCAGAAGCTCAATCTGCTTTCGCGTGTATTGGGTTCTGGAACGTTTTGGAATGTGAACCCGCTGGCCGGAAAGCGATGCTTCAAGCGTTGCTTCTGTGTACTCAGGTCCCAATGTATCCAGTCGGATGAAGCGTTTCCCTCCGGGTGGTCTTATGCTGATTTGCGCCGCCCGCTTCATCCGGCATCCGGCCTCTTCCAGGAACTGCATCAGCGCATCAAATCCATCCGGCCGCATTCGCAGCGCGGCATCAATCGTCATGCGCAAGATATCGCGTTGGGAGATCCCGGCATTTTCTCCCAGCCATTGATCGTATGTGACGCTCTGATTAGCGGGCTCACGGATGACAGAGAGGCGATGCTGCTCACAAAGCTGGTCACTGAGGGCAGCAACCACTTTCCCCGAACGCCATACATCCCTGAATTTCCGCGAGCCACCCAGCGCAGTCGCGCAAAAGACGATATGATTATGCACATGACGGCGGTCATTGTGCGTGGCAACGATGAACGCATGTTCTCCCTTGAGAAATTGGGAAGCCAGCTCATATCCGATTTTGTTTGCTTCTTCGGGCGTCACTTCGCCAGGTTTGAAGGACTGGCGCAGCTGGTAAGCGATCACTTCGTTGTGAATCTTTCTGCCGGTGATGGCCATATACTCGCTGCGCGCAAGCAAAAACTCCTGATCTGCGGTTTCCGGGGAGCAGGCATATGCCGAGATCAGCGCGCCGCCTTCTGTCTTATCCGGGTTCTTCACGTAATCCACCCGCGCTTTCAGACACTGTGCAATGGTCTTGCCCTTGTTGATGTGCATCGGAATGATGCGAGTCGTTGCCATGAACACCTCCGAATCAAAAGAAAAGCGGCGATCCGTGATTCCCACAAACCGCCGCATGCCAATGAAGTTCAGTAAAGCAAGCCTTCCACAAAACCGAGGATACGATCCATCTGGTTCAGCAGGAGATGCGCGATTGCCGGCAATCCGACGGGGCTGGCCAGGAGCGCAAGCACCAGAAAGGCGATCCCGTTCTGCCAATAGCCAATGAAGAACTCGATTCCCGCTAGGAGCGCAAACAGCGTTACAGACAGGCCGATCACGGAAGAAGCGATCGAAGTGACAAATGCTGCCAGCCCGAGCATCAACCGGAGGACAAGCATGACCGGGGCCAGCGCAATTCTCAGTAAAGTCTTCATCGTGGGACGCCTCCTTTTTTATCCGGTACGCTCGAGGATGGAGAGCAGTTTGCGCATCATCTGCCAGAGTTCATCCTGCTTTTGCAGCATCTCTTCCATTTCGGTGTCGTACATCTGACCCTGTGCGTTCAAGCGCCTGGCAATCTGATTGAGGTTGTTGGTCATGTTGCTGAGCAGTCGAATCATTTCCCGAATCTGCGGCAGATCCAGTTTCAGAATGTAGCCGTTCAGGGCAAGCGCCCGCATGTAAGCGGATTCGTTTGTGATTCCGAGCGCATCCATCTTCTTTCGCATGATTCTTGCTTCGGATTCGGTGGTTCTGAAGTTGTGTTGAACCAGACGCTTTTCCTTTTCCGCCATGATTATCTCTCCAGATCGCCCTTTTTGCAAGGCTGTCGCCGGGCGGAAAGCGCAGCGGCGCGTTCCCGCTGATGCGCAGAACGTCTGGCAAAGGCTTCGGCAATCTTCTGCAAAGCCTGATCCCGGACATGTTCCATTCTGGCGGCAAGCTGCTTTGCTTCTCCGGCTGTAAGCAGCTCCAGATTCTCCCCGTTGGTTCTCACCACAACCGCATTCCCCATGATGGGATCGCCATGCTGCTGTGTTCCATAGAGCGCACTTGCCGTCGCATTGATGAGCGCTCCGCCGGGTTTCAGCTTACCCTCTTCGTCAATCATCATCAGAAGGTCATCCTTTGCCAGCGGCTCAGCCTCAACCAGTTCAATCCAGTCGCAGCCAATGGCTTCCCGTGCGATATCAAACATTTCCCGTTCGGGATTACACGCGATGATTCTCACATCCTGCGTTTCGGTGAGCAGGACGGCATATTGCTTTTCATTCAAACGCTTCGCCTCCTTATCTTTCCATGTCCAGTGCTTTTTTCTTCCCATCTTTAGCAGCAGGCATGAGAGGCGACCGCGCATCTGCCCGGGTCTGGGGATGTTCCCGTTCCCGGATCTCCTTGCGAACCTGCCAGATGAACCCGTCCAAAATAGCCGGATGGGAAGAGACGGCATACGCATGTCGCCGGTCCATTCCGCCGTCCAACAAGCCTTGCGGGAGACTTACGGAAAATGCCCAGTCCTTATTGGAAGCAGAAAAGCGGCCATCCCAGGACTTGTCCTGAACCGTCGCAGCAAGCACAAGGGTTGTCCGTTCCATGCCGAATTGCTCAAGAATCTCCAGCGCCGCCTTTTTGTCCAGACGCCATCCGTCAAAATATCGGGAAATGGCATCCTGAATCGCGCGTTTGCAATCCAGGTTTGCCTGATGCGATAGTCGAAAGCTCTCCAGCTCGCCATGCTCACGCGCATATGCCGACGATTCACGGTAGACAGGAGTGAGGTTCTTCGGTTCCATGTCTATAGCCTCCTTCATTCGTTTCTTCTGCTCCCGCAGAAAATCCCGTATGACTTCCTGCTTTTCGGATAACGTGCCGGTGAGAAGCATATCCATTTGAGCTTCCACCTGATCCAGCTGTGTTAGCGCCTCAAGGAAGCGGGGGTGGAAGTCGTCGTGGTGCGACTTCGGTGCATAGTTTTCTTTCCATGCCAGGAGCCTGTCTCTGTAGGTGGCCAGTTCATGAAAACAGTATCCCACCTGATGATCAAAGAGATCTGAAGCACGACGCAAACGCTTTCCCGATCTGGCGGGCGCTTGCTCCGGTTCGTTTTGGGCGATGCCGAAGTCGGAGGCCAGTTTCAAAGCAGCTTCCCGGGGCGAAAGATCAAAAAGGCGGCTGGCGAAGCTGATCACATCGCCATCCGCCTGACATCCGAAACAGTGGAACCGCTCATCAACTATCATGCTTGGGTTCCGGTCAGGATGGAAGGGGCACCTGCACATCCCATTTCGGCTGACGCGAATCCCATAGCGTTCCGCTGCTTCTCTTGTGGTTAAGGCACTTTTAATGGACGCATACAGTCCCAATTCATCACCTCAAATCTTTCCCACGCGGCCAGGCGGGCTTACCGTTCTTCCTCCCTGTGCGGACGATCTGCCTGCCTGCTGCTTGAAGTGTGATCCATGTTCAGCGCGGCGTCCAGCTCTGCCAGGCGCGCGCTTTTTGTTTTGAGCTCGGCTTCCTGCGGGAAGGGTTTGCTGACTTCGGCTTTCGCAGCCTCAATCTGCTGTCGTACCGTCGCAAGATGTTCCTCCGTCGCAGCCAGACGTTTGGGAATCTGGGCGATGGCATTGTCCAGCCGGGTGATATTGCCCCGGGCATCGTTGCCCACTTCCATCGGGTGAGACACCGCGCCATGCAGCGTCAGCAGAAATCTGTTGACGAAGGAATCATACTGTACGCGCATGTTCAGCCCTCGATAGGAGCCGATTTCGACGGCGGTTCCCCTGGCGGCTTCCTTGCAGGCGGTGAGGATGGCCTTGCCCGCTTCTTCCTTGTCGGTGATGAGCACGTCTCCGACCGTCATGCCCACGAAATCCTCCTGCGGAAGCGGATGAGCGTTGAGGGTAGCGATGTCCTTTTCAAACCCTGCAATCAGGTGTGTATCACGCTCCACCTCCTGCGGGAAATATTTGAGCAGCTGATCTTCGAGCCTGAACTGCTTGCTCAGATGATCGGCCCGCATCAGCTTCAGCCTGGCCACATCCACGTCCAGGTCCATCTTTTCCTTGATTCTCGGATCACCGGCACACAGCGCTTTGATCTCCGCATAGGACAGTGCCGTTTCGTCCATGTCCTCGCAGGAACGCACCGGGCTCTTGCTGGTCATAATCTGCGAAATGAATTTCTGCTTGTTTTCTACTGTCTGCCAAAGGTAGGCGTCAAACGTAGCCTCGGTGACATAGCGGTAGATGGAGACTTCCGGGTTCATGTTGCCCTGACGGACAATGCGGCCTGCGCGCTGCTCCAAGTCACCGGGCCGCCAGGGACAGTCCAGATCATGCAGCGCAATCAGCCTGTCCTGCACGTTGGTGCCCGCGCCCATCTTGGCTGTGCTGCCCATCAGCACGCGCACCTGACCGGAGCGCACCCGGGCGAACAGCTCCTTTTTCTTGACCTCCGTGTTAGCTTCATGGATGAAGGCGATCTGTTCCGCCGGGATACCGCGTTCTACGAGTTTCTGGCGAATGTCATCATAGACATTGAAGTCGTTCTCCGGCTGCAATCCATCGGCAAGGTCTTTGGATGACTGCAAAGGATTCAGGCCCGTGCCTTTCGGGGTGGATATATCGCAGAATACGAGCTGCGTCAGCTTGCTCTCTTGCCCGGCTTCCCAGATGCGAACGATATTGCCCACGCAGGCATTGACCTTGCTGGCCGGATCATCCGGCAACAGCGGATTGATCAGCCGCTGATCGAGGCCCAGCTTGCGTCCATCCGACGTAATCTTGAGCATGTTATCGACCGTAGGATCGACCATCTTCCCATGGACGGCTGCGGCCCGCTCAGAAAGGGCCTGCACCATTTCCTGCTGCTGCGCGGTGGGCTTGACGACCACCGTCTCATAATGCACCTGCGGCGTCGGCAGATGAAGCTGATCCGCGGTCTTGATGTCCGCGACCTGACGAAAGACATTCATGAGCTCCGGCAGGTTGAAGAACTTGGCAAACCGCGTGCGTGCCCGATAACCGGTGCCCTCCGGGGCCAGCTCAATAGCCGTCGTTGTCTCTCCGAACGTCGATGCCCAGCAGTCAAAATGCGTCATGCCGCTGCGCTGCAAGGCTCCGTATTGCAGGTACCGCTGCATGGTGTACAGCTCGGTCATGGAGTTGCTGACCGGTGTACCCGTGGCAAAGATGATGCCGCGTCCGCCGGTCAGCTCGTCCATATAGCGGCATTTCAGGTACATGTCGCTGGACTTCTGCGCTTCGGAAGTGGAAATCCCGGCCACGTTGCGCATCTTCGTGTACAGAAAAAGGTTCTTGTAGGCGTGCGCTTCATCGACGAATAGGCAGTCCACACCCAGTTGCTCGAAGGTCACCACATCGTCCTTTCGATCTTCGGCACGGAGCTTCTCAAGTCTGGTCTCCAGCTGTCGCTTTGATTTTTCGAGTTGCTTGATCGAGAAGCGCTCGCCGTTTTCTCTTTTCAGTTCTTCAATGCCTTCCATGATCTCGTCGATTTCTTCCTGCAATAGCCGTTCCTGACGCTCATGGGATACGGGGATCTTCTCGAACTGACTGTGCCCGATGATGACGGCGTCGTAATCTCCCGTGGCAATGCGCGCGCAAAACTTCTTTCGGTTGCTCGTCTCAAAGTCTTTTTTGGTCGTGACCAGAATGCGCGCGGATGGATACAGCCGAAGGAACTCGGAGGCCCATTGCTCCGTCAGGTGGTTGGGCACGACAAACATGCTCTTCTGGCACAGCCCCAGGCGCTTGCTTTCCATGGCCGCGGCGACCATCTCAAACGTCTTTCCTGCCCCCACCTGATGGGCCAGCAGCGTATTTCCGCCATAGAGGATATGCGCGACGGCGTTTCTCTGGTGTTCGCGCAGCGAGATCTCCGGGTTCATGCCCGAAAAGACGATATGCCTTCCGTCGTACTCGCGGGGCCGAATCGAATTGAACAGCTCGTTGTACTGTGCCACCAACGCCTGACGGCGGTCGGGATCTTTCCAAATCCATTCCCGAAAGGCGTCCTTGATGGCCTGCTGCTTTTGCTGGGCAAGGGTGGTCGCCTTCTGATTGAGCACCCGCTGTTCCCGCCCGTCTGCGTCCTGGATGGTATCGTAAATGCGCACATCCCGCAGGTTCAGCGTATCCTCCAGAATCTTGTAGGCGTTTGCCCGGTCCGTGCCGTAGGTGGTGTATGCCGCGACGTTGGTGCGCGATACGACATTCTTGCCGTTGATCCGCCACTCCGCCGTATGCGCCGAAAAGTGTGCCTCGATGGCGCGGCGCTGGTAGTACGGCGTTTCCAGCAATTCATACATGAAGTCCTGGACGTACTCCTGCGAAATCCACGTCGCGCCCAGACGCACGTCGATGTCGGAGGCTTCCAGATCTTTGGGCTGCGCCGCTTCCAGCGCCGAGACATTGACCTGAAACGCGGCGTCTGCCTGCGCGGCAACCCTGGCATCCCGCAGCTTCTGGCGCACATTGCCGGAGAGGTACTCGTCTGCCGTGACGTGTTGCTCCGTGCCGGGGATTCGGAAGATGACGCCGCGCAGTTCCTGAACGATCTCCTCCTCGCTCTTTCCGGTCAGCCCGGCCATGAAGCCCAGATCCACCCTGGCCCGTTCGCCAATGGATACGGCCAGCGCATCGGATGCGGTGTCCACGTGATCGACGCGGCGCTGCTGCCTGATGGTCCGTCTGGTGAACATATCCGCTTTGCGCAAGAGCCGGTGCTCGTCATCGAGAATTTCCAACGAGCAGAGTAGATAGTAGGAGGAATCCTCCGCAAACGCGAGGCGGTTTGCACGGTCATTGATCAACCCAAAGCGCGCAGAAAAGCCATCATACAGGGTGTTCAGTTCGCGTTGAAGCTGCGCAATCTCCTCATCGCCCCGCTCATCCAGCTGCGCGTCAATCAGGCGGTGCACCTGATCGCGCAGGGCAATCAGCCCCTTGACGCGCTCCTGCGCCGTCTGTTTGAGGCGGGGTTTCACCATGCGGCTGTTTTCGCGGTAGTAGACAAACCCATCCACAACGGTATACGAGAAATTGCGGACCGTGGGATCGGCGGGAATGGAAGCATCCAGGGCTTCCCCCTCGCCCAAATCCGGGAGGGACGCTTCACGATAGACGCCATGGATATGCCCGATCGCCTCATGCAGCTGATCGGCAAGGTCTGCGCCTTCTGCCGGCAAGACCGTAAAGCTCTCCCTGCCGTACTGCGTGTTTTCTCTGGACAGGACGCCCAAAACCATCTCCGGGTGCTCGATGAAGTAGCTGTTCATTGTAAAGCCGTCCGCATTCTCCCCGACATGCACCCAATCCGGTTCGATGTCGATGGGGCGGTCCCGCCTTTGCAGAAACAGGATGTCCGAGACGACTTCCGTGCCCGCGTTGGCACGAAAGGCGTTGTTTGGCAGCCGGATCGCGCCCAGCAGTTCGGCGCGCTGTGCGATGTATTGGCGCACCTCCGGGGACTGCTGATCCATCGTGTAGCGGGAAGTCACAAAGGCGATTACGCCGCCGGGGCGCACCTGATCCAGCGTTTTGGCGAAAAAGTAGTTATGAATGGAAAAACCGAGCTTGTTGTAAGCCCGGTCGTTGACCTTGTAATTGCCGAAGGGCACGTTGCCGATGGCAAGGTCGAAGAAGTCCCGTCTGTCCGTCGTCTCAAAGCCCGCAACGGTGATGTCGGCTTTGGGGTAAAGCTGCCGCGCGATACGCCCTGTGATGCTGTCCAGCTCCACACCGTACAGGCGGCTGTCCTGCATGGACTCCGGCAACAGGCCGAAGAAATTCCCTACGCCCATGGAGGGTTCCAGGATGTTGCCGCCGGTGAATCCCATCTGCGCAACAGCATCGTACATGGCCCGGATGACCACGGGGCTGGTATAGTGCGCGTTGAGCGTCGAGGCGCGCGCCGCTTCGTATTCCTGCGGCGTCAGCGCAGCGGAGAGTTCCCGGTATTCCCTGGCCCATGCGGTCTTCTCCGGATCAAAGGCATCCGCCAGACCGCCCCAGCCCACATACCGGGAGAGTACGCTCTGTTCCTGTGGCGTGGCCATGCGCTGCCCGGCTTCCAGCCGGTGCAGCAGATGAATGGCCTCCATATTTCTCTGAAATTTGACCTTTGCGCCGCCTTCGCCCAGGTGATCGTCCGAAATGCGGAAGTTCGCCGGAACAAAAGGGGCAACGGATTTATCCACAGATTCGGCGAAATTCTGTGGAAAACCCTGTGGATAAGGCTGTGGAGAACCTTCATGCGCCGTATTTTCGCTTTCGGGAAGATAGGCGGCATTGCGCTCATCGAGGGCCAACAGCCGAAAAAAGTTTTCCCGGCTCTCCGAACGCAGGACAGGATAGCGCAGCGAGGGGTCCTGCAATTGAACATTGAAAAGCCCGATTTGGGTGATGACAAAGGGCGTATCATCCAGATAGACGGTATCGCCCACCTTGCAGGAAAGCGCCAGATCTACGCTTTGCCTGTCATCGGGCGCGGCCATGCTTTCATCGGGCGGCGTTGTGTCTTCCAGTACCTGCATCCGGCCGGCAAGCGCCTGATCCACGCTTTGTCTGTCATCGGGTGCGGTTACACTTTCATCAGGCAGCGCTGCATCTTCCAGCGCCTGCATCCGGCTGGCAAGTGCCTGATCCACGCTTTGTCTATCATCGGGCGCAGCTACGCTTTCATCGGGCTGCGCTGCGTCTTCCAATTCCTGCATCCGGCTGGCAAGCGCCTGCACTTCCTGAATGAAAGGGCTGGCGTTCAGCGCGTCCTCGTCCACAACTTCCCCGTTCACAATTCCTGCCTCTGCCAAACGGCTGCGCAAGGCTTCGGTGTCGATGGGTTCTTCATCATCTTGTGCGTTCCCGTGTTCGTCACCGTCGGGCTCTTCCCGGGACAGCTGCTCAGGCACCGGTTGATCGGCCAACTGCTGCGCCTGTTCCCGCTGTGCCAAGTGCTCTTTCTCCTCAGGGGTCAGGTCACGCTCCAACCGAATGATTTCCGCAAGGCGGGAAGCGACTTGGGCCCAGGAAAGGCGAATCTCTTCACAGTTTTGTTTCCGCCAGCGGATGCCTTTGCCATCAAAGGATTCTTCGCTGTGTGAAGCGCCCGAAACCGCGTGGGAGCGGCCGCCGGTGCCATATTCTCTCTTGAGAAAATCCGCCTGCTCTCTGGATGTGTGCGTCTGTGTGAAGAACGCATGGATGCGCAGCTTGCTTCCTACAGTAAGCCCGCCGCTGCCCAACGCGGCATCCAGTTCGTCATCCGTAATAAAGGCTGCTGGTTGGGCCACCTGGGTGAGCAAAGAATTGTATTCCCTCCGTGGAAGAGTCAGTTCGCGAAGCGCCTCTGCAATCTGCTCCGGGCGGTGATAATGATAGCGCAGAAGCGCACGGTTATGGGCATAAGCGGCAGAAAACTGTTCCGCCTCTTCGGTGAGCGCGGACAAGAACTGGGGTTCTGCCAGCTGACCGGCCAACCGACTTACAGTCTCCGGGAAACTTCCGCTGTGGATCGCCTTCAGGGAAGAGAAGAAGTCGTCAGCCTCCTGCGCGAGATCTCCGTACAGGTACACCAGATGCTGCGCCAGCTCCGTGCGCTCATGGATGGGACAATTCGCCAGCTCCATCATGCTCAGAAACTGGCCGGCATCCATCAGCTCACCTACCCGCCGGGCCGCATCCCTCCAGGAAATGATCTGCGCGCTGTTCACATAACGAGCCGATCTGCCCGGCGCGACGCGGATGCCGGATGCATCGTACCATGCGCTGTAGGGCTTTCCGTCTATCACCAGGCCGTTTCCGCCCCGGTAGTCCTGCGCAAAGTGTGCTGCAAGAATGTCCAATGGCAACTGCTTCATAAAATCCACGCCAATGTGCAGCCGGAGGTCATCCGTGTTGCCACCTGACCGCAGGAATTCGTCAATCACCTCCTGAGAAACCAAAGAAGCGAAGGGCATCCTGGGGATGCTCTCCGCTTCTGTCGTGTCTAGCCACTGGATTTGCTCTGTTTCGGAGGGGATCAGGAAGCTCAGCTGTTCCACAGCCGGCGCATGATCCGTCAGGCGTAAATCAGCTCCGAGAGGATCATCTCCTCGGCCTGCGCTTTCAGGCCGTTCATCTGCCTGACCCAATCCATCGGGTTCTCCGCTTTCAACGCTTCTGTAAGGCCCGCTTGCCTGGACAGCAGGTCCATCAGGCTGTAAAGACGGTTCTGCGCCGTCCGTTCCGTCTCCTGCAGGTGCTCCATCAGCCTGCCGCTCAGCATCAGCCGCATGTACAGTCCCGGCCGGTTCTGCTCCAGATAGCGCTGTCTGAGCAGGCTGTACTTGCCCAAGGGCTGCTGTTCCGCTTCGGTCAGGCCCAGGTCGGGCAGAAGATAGTCCCCGCTCTGCTTGTACATCAGTTCGCTCATGTTCCATGCTCCTCTCTGTCTGTCGAATGGTTCTCTCAATCTGGCGCAGCACCTGGCCCGTGATCATGCTGACAGCCTGGCCAAGCTCCGTGACGGTCGCAGGGGTATTCCAGTCATACACCTCGGTGAAGTCCTCCCGAAGCAGCTCCGGTTCCAGACCGCATCGCGTTTGCAGGCTGTAGGAGATGCTGGCCGTGGCAGCCTTGCGAAACGACGCTCCGATGTTGAATTCATCGTACTCCGAAAGGAAGGAACCGTCAACGCTGTCGATGATGTCCCGCCGGTGATCGCGCCAGTAGGAAAGCGCCTGCTGACTGGCAATCTGCTCCAACTGCGCGGCGAGGCCCATGGCGGCGTCCGCATAAAAGACCTCTTCAAGCATCTGCCTGACGGACGGTTCCACTTGCCCGGAGATCTGCCAGGGTTCCACTCTCCGGGAATCCTGGCGCGCGCCCGTGTCGGACACGTCAAAGACATACCGCACGGACATGCCGTTGGCTCCCGGAGACAGCAGGGCAATGCCCTTTGCGCCGCGACGGACATATCTGCGCATGGCGCTATTCCAGAGGTCGTATTCGGCACAGGCCGTCGCATCCGGGCGCTGGGCATAGATCAGCAGCTGATCGTTGTAAGGGTATTTGTACAATCTGGATGAGGTGTTCAGGAACGCGGCCCAATCCAGATAACTGGCTGTGATTTTTCGGGCGGTATCCTCAGCCAGCTTCGCATAAACCTGTGCCTTTGTGGCCATGAGATTGCCTCCTATCCGCTGATGATTGGGGAAAAATCGGGGATGATTTCCGCCGATAGCTGCTTGTACCCGGCGTCGCTCATCGCTTCCAGCTTTGCAATAACCCGCAGGGTCAGCCCTTTGAGCTCTGTCTCGTCAACCATCAGATACTGCATCATGTTCCGCAGCTCTTCCACGGCCCCCAGACGGGTGCCAGGATCATACAGACAGATCAGGGTCAGTTCTTCCGGGGTAAACGTGCTCATCTGTTCCTCCGTCCGTTTCCGGTTGTGCTTCCTCCATGCCGTACCACCGCGCATAGGCGATGAGGTCCTGCATATTCCAGCCGGCGGGCAGCATGTACCGCAGGAAAAAATCGCAGCCAATCGCTTCCCGAAGGGAATCGCTGTGGGGATGGACGACATGGCAAGGCCGTCTGGTTACGCGGCAGGATTCGCCGTTGTGGTGAATGCACTCTCCCTGTGCAAGGGCTCTGATGCTCTCAAGAATCTGTTTGTTTGTCATGAACGCCTCGATTCTCCCGGCGCAGCCGGTTTGGGCTGCGCCGGGGCTCAACACATCACGCCGGGCGGCCGATGTCATCCTGAGTCATATAGATGCCAAAGTGTGCCAGCTCGGGAATGGCCTGGTTCTGCGCGTCATCCAGGACATTCAGTCCGCCGCATTCGGTCTTTTCGAGCGTGTGCAGAGCATATACCGGCTTGTCCAGGCGCACTTTGCGGTATTCCTCATACCGGACATCTTTGCGGACCTGGTTCTTCCTGCACAGGAAATCCACCATCCCCAGCAGGAACAGCGCACACCGGTACTGTCTGCCGTTAAAGAAACGCCTGATCCAATCGCTGCTGTAAACTCCTTGAACAAAAGCCCGCTCTCCCATCGCGTGCAGCTGTTCCAGAAAGGTTTCCGTCAGCATATAAAAAGAAGCCAGGGAACCCTTGTCCTGTACGACGGGGCGGCTGGCCTCGGGAGCGTTCATCTCCTCCCAGTAATTTTCCAGGATGTCCTCAATGCTGACCTGCAGCGCAGCCGCAAGGTCGTACAGGGTCGCGGCTTCACAGCGGTCCAGCTGGGTTTTACCGCTCAAAATGTCGCGCAGCGTGGATTCAGGCACGCGGCTGCGCGCGCTCAGTTCGGTCCGGTTCATCTGACAGGCGTTCATCAGTTCATTCAAATACATCCATTCATCGCTCCATTTCCTGTTTCTTGTGTTTGTGGATTGACGCAGGGGAAGCAGGTTCGCTCTGTTCCCTGTGTTCCCTATGCTCCCGCTGTGCCTGCTTGTCGTAGCAGTAAAGGTAGAAGTTGTACTCGCCACGCCGGGGTGTGCAGCGGAGGCAGTATTCATAATTCGGCGTTTCCGCATAAAAGCCATAGCTGTCATCGCACACCCGCCCGCTTCGGCATTGGCTGCGCATGCCGGCCAGGTTCGACAACAAGCCTCCCGCATTGCGCAGGTCCTCCACAACAGATTGCAGTTCTGCCCTGAACGCGGCATGGTTCAGCTGTGGCATGTGGTCAAACCAGCTCGTATAAAACTCGTTGCCGGTGCTACCGAAGTCACCCCGCAGATGCCCAATGCAGCCGCGTCCGGCATCCGCTTCTTTGCGTCCGGAATACAACCAGTCCGTCTTCTCCACCTCGATCGGCCCAAAGACCACCGGATGCTTCGTGTCGTGTCCGCCTTCTGCGGGCCTCGCCTCATTCGGCGCTTCTGTGTCCGGTTCCGGGCGGTCATACTGGCTATCACGCCAATTTTCAAAGGATTCCAGGGATTGTCCCATGTACATTCGCTTCATCTCTCCATTTCGTTGGAAGTAGATGTTATTCGCAGACCACCATATCGCTGGTTCTGGTCCCGTCGGAGATCACCAGGATGTAGGCGTCGTCCTCAAGTGCCTGCCGGCAGATGCGCAGGCCATACTGCTCCACCGCCGTGCCGCGTGCCAGCGTCAGCTCAAACTCCGCATCATTCCAGTAGCGGCCGCGCCGGGTATCGTAAAAGTCAATGGACCAGGCGCCCGACCATTCCACCTCGCGTCCGCTCTCCAGCTGGGACTTGCCACTCATCGTTCCATCTTCATTGAACGTGATGCGGCTTGCGTTGATGGAGCTCCCCGAGTACAGCCGCCAGCTGCCGGTCATGGCCCTGCGCGCTTCGCTGAGGTCCGTCACCGTAGCATAGAGGCATACGGTGGGCACAAAGCCGCGCAAGCGCACGCCGTCTTCTTCCGCCTCGATGTACGTCCATTCGCCCAAGGTACCCAGGCAAACCACCTTGGTGTTTTCCGTCAGCCTGGCCAGCGCATCTCGGCTGACCAGCGGGTCATCTGTCACCTCCACGTCGTAATGCACGACCGCGGGCATCCTCATCAAATTCAGTTCGGGCACCACCGTGCCGTCCGGCAGGGCGTCCTTTTTGATGTATCCGATGCGGTTGTGCGTATCGGTGATGTCGTATTGGACCAGAATCCAGTCGCCTTCGCTGCCAAACACCTGTATCCAGCCATTGGTGCTCACACGCGCCCGTCCCTTCGCGCCGCGAAGGCCCTTGCTGTCCGGCGCGGCATACACGGGATAGGTGTGATTGGAGGTAAAGGAGACGAGGGACGCCGTGAGCGTCCCGCCGGGAAGCTCGGGTACATTGGAGGTATCCACCCGGGTTTCGGCGTCTTCGGCCAGCGCAACACAAAGCGGCAGCATCATGGCAAGCAGCACAAGCAGGAATTTTTTCATGATCCCGCTCCTTTCTTCAATCAAACGTGGGGCGAAGGATGGGCTTGCCCCCTTGGGTGTAGGCGAGATGCAGCGTGGCGTTGTAGAGGGTATGGGTCTTGGCCGAGCGAAGGCCCGTTTTGCTGACCTCGCCTTTTTCAAGCAGCGTCCTGACCTCCCCCGAAGTCAGGGGCTTTTGCGCATTGGCCAGCACTCCGCCATTTTTCCAGAGCGCAAAATCGCAGGTGCGGTTTTCGCACATGAACCCCTTGGCGCGTTCGGTAATGACGGCTCCGCACTTGGGGCAGGTCCCGATTTTTTCGCGCAGCGGCGGAAACAGGCGCTCTGCCTGCTCAACGCGCTTTGTACTCCGCGTCAGCTCCGAAACGAATTGCCGAATATCGCGCATGAATTGCTCGGGCTTTTCCTGGCCCTGCTCGATGCCCTTGAGGCGCTGTTCCCACTGTGCCGTCAAAAGCGCCGAGCAGAGCGTTTCGGGCAATACCGCAGCCAGCGCCTTTCCCTTGGCCGTGGGCAGCAGCACCTTTCTTCGCCTGTCTCCGACGCGCTCAATCAGCCGGGTTTCAATCAGCTTTTCCAGAATAGAAGCTCGGGTAGCAGGCGTGCCAATGCCTTTGTGCTCCGCATCCTCGGGTATGTCTTCCTTACCCGCCGTTTCCATCGCGTGCAAAAGGGTGCCCTCGGTGTGGTGCGCAGGCGGCGTCGTTTGTCCTTCTGAGATGCTGGCCTTGGGGAACGGGCATTCATACCCTTCGCCCATGCCTTCGGGCAGGGTGGGTAGATGCTCCTTGCGTTCCTCCACGAGCCGGTTTCCAAGACTTCCCCGGAAGGCAGACCCAAACCGCTTGAAGCCCATCTGCACCATGCGCTTGCCTTTGGCCGTGAAGTCGTGACCAGCGCATTCGATGTGCATAACGGTTTCTTCCTCGATGCAGGCATCATCCAATGCGCACAGCAGCCTTGTACACACCAGGAAGAGAAGATCCCGTTCCCCGGTGGTCAGCGCCCTGACCGCCCCATCCTGGCCCGGCATCGTGGATGTCGGAATCAGGGCGTGGTGGTCTGTGACCTCGCTGTCCTTGATCACCTGCTGCGTGTGCATGGCCAGCTCAAGGCCGTTTGCAAACGGCAATGCGCCGCATACCCGTGCCGCCAATTCCGCAAGTTCCGGCTCCAGCTCGTGGGGCAGGAACCGGCTGTCTGACCGGGGATAGGTCAACAGGCGCTTTTCATACAGCCCCTGGGCGTACTCCAGCGTCTGCTGGGCGGTAAACCCGTAGAGCCTGTTGGCGTCCCGCTGAAGGGAGGTCAGGTCGTAGAGTGCGGGCGGGTTTTCGCGTTTTTGCCTGCGCTCGATGCTTTTCACGACTGCCGGGCTGTGGTTGCAGGCGTCCATCAGCCTGCGCGCTTCATTCAGATCGGCAAAGCGTTCCGACTCGGCGACAACACCGCAGCCGGTATCCAGCGCGACCTTGTAAAAGGTTTCCGGCTTGAATGCCGAGATGGCCTCCTCCCGCTGCGCGAGCATGGAAAGCGTCGGGGACATCACGCGCCCGACATGCAGCGTAGGGCCATAGAGCAGCGAATACAGCCGCGTGGCGTTCATGCCGATGAGCCAGTCAGCCTGCGCGCGGCACAGCGCCGCCTGATACAGGTTGTCGTAGGCCGCCATGGGTTTCAGGTTGCGGAAGCCTTCCCGAATGGCGCTTTCCTCCATGGAGGAGATCCAGAGACGGCGAACGGGCTTGCGGCATTTTGCGCATTGATAGACCAGCCTGAAGATCAGTTCGCCTTCCCGCCCTGCGTCCGTTGCGCAGATGATCCCGGTCACATGCTCATCATTCATCAGGGACGCAAGCACCGCAAACTGCTTTTGGGTGCCTGCGGAAACGGTATACTGCCATGTTTCCGGGAGAATCGGGAGGTCTTTGTACCGCCAGCGGGCGTACCTGGCGTCATAGGCTTCGGGCAAAGCCAGCTCGACCAGATGCCCGACACACCAGCTGACCCAAAAGCCCTTGCCCTGAAGGTATCCATCCCGGTGCTCCGCAGCGCCCAGAACCGCGGCAATCGCTCGTGCCACACTCGGCTTTTCAGTGATAATCAATTCCATATGCATTCCTCCATGCTTCAAGATGGGTGCAAGCTCCGTTCCTGCCCTTATTCCTGCTGGGCATGTTCATCTTCATCGTCCTCGTCCAAATCAAAGTCATTGTCTGTGCGGCGGGCGGCGGACTGCTTTTTGCTCCTGATAAGAAGCACCCCACCCGCAAGGCCCATGCCCACCAGGGCGGCAAGCGCAATCCATGCGATGGTTTTGTCGGACGAATCCTGCGCATCCTGCGAAGGCTGCGGCGTGATGGCCGGCACCGCCGTGGGTTCCGGCGTCACATAGATGATCTCCGGTGTGGGCGTGGGGACTTCTTCCTTTTCCTCATCGGACATGAGTGCCAGCAGATCGCGCTCGTCCACAAGGTTCAGGAAGTACGTCTCATACATCTCCGCTTCCTCATCGACCGGCTTGTCGTAGTCGATGACCAGGTAAAAGGTGTTCCCGTTTTTCGTCTGGAGCGTGATAAACTGCTTGTTGGTCGCCGCGGAGTACAGCACGTCCAGCGTATGGCTGTTGCCGTCGGCCTGATAGGGCATACCGGGGCCGATGGTGATGTACTCCGTCTTGATGATCGTCTCCGGCGTCGGTGCGGCCGTCGGCTCCGGCGTAGGGGAAGGATCGTCCTGAACGTAGATCAGCGAACTGCCCAGGCCGTTGTAACGGTTGGCAGAGGATACCGGCGTTGCCGTCGGGACAGGAGATGCCGCTCCCTTTTCGCCGGTGGGTTTGGCCGTTGGCTCGGGTGTGGCCGTGGGCATCGGCGTCGGATCAGCGGGCGGTGTGTAGTGCGGGTTGTCGAGCGATACCGGCTCAGAGAAGTTGCCCGCATAGTCAAACGCGCGGACAGCCAGCTTCTCAAACCGGTTCATATTCTCGTCCAGCTCCACATGCAGCGCTCCGCTTGTCAGCGTGGTGAACAGCATGCTGTTCACCTGCACACCCGCGACGCCGGACAGATCGTCCTCCACGAACACCTCAAGCGATGTGCCGTTGATGGAAGCGGAGAGCACCGGCGCGGTCAGGTCGATGCAGGCCACCTGGGCGCTCTCTTCAAACGCATGGCCTTGCGGATCGGTCACCCGCAGCGTAAAGGTGCCGTTTTCGTGCAGCGCCAGTTCCGCTTTTCCGTCTGCAAACTGGCTTTCACAGTCAATCCAGGCGCTTTCGTTCATTCGATACTCGATTTTCTGCCAGCCGATGTGGTTGATGTCCGTTACGGATACCTTCATCACAGCGCTGTTGCCGCTTGACCAGCCTCCGGGCGCGGTCAGCACGATTCTGTAAGGGGACGCGCTTTCCGCATCGGCAGGCAACGGCGTTGCTTCTGCCACCGGCGCTGTTTCCGCCGCTGCCCCAAGGGGAAAAAAGGCTGCCTGCACAGCAGCCAGAAAAAGAAATGCCGCCAAACACAGCGGCCATACGCGATTACGCATCGTCATCATCGGCAGATGCCTCCTCTTTTTGCGGGGTGAGTTCCTCCTCTGCGGAAGGCACAGCATCCTCATTCCGGGACAGCCCGGAAGGCAGGCCGTCCCCGAACATGGACTGCATGATCTCCGCAAGCTGTTCCGGGGTAACATGGTAGAGCTCCGCTGTCGCATGGATGGCCGTGCGGTCCGCCTGTTGCACCAGGCGGCGCAGTTCTTCCACCTCTTCCTGAAGCTCGATCAGCTCCTGCTCGCGCTTTTCCAGCAGAGCATGGAGTTTCTGGCGGTCAGCGGGATAGCGTTTTCTCTTTTTTTCCGTCATGTTTCCTCCTCAGTCCACCGGCAGCCGTCCAAAGCCGTAGATCTTGTCCGACCATTTGCTGCTCTTGAGGTCGGCAAAACCTACCGGGTCGCCGGCGTGAATCATCATGTCATTTCCTACGTAAATGCCCACATGGGTGATGCCCTCGACATCCGCGCCCATCGTCTTTTCAAAGAAGACCAGATCGCCGGGGCGGGCGTCCTCCCGGCTCACCTCGCTGCAAAGGGAGTACAGCCCATTGGCGCCCCGGCGTCCTACGTCGCCAACCCCCGACTGATTGAACACCCAGCACACAAAGCCGGAACAGTCAAACCCGGTATCCGGGTTGCTGGCCCCGTACACATACGGATAGCCGATATACTTTTCCGCCTCGACCATCAGCGCGAGAAAGTCAGGATCGGCGCTCAAAAGCTGTTGCGGGATCGTGTACTTCACCAGTTTGTTTTTGGACTGCACGCCGTTGACCTTCACATTGCTCTTGCCGTCCGACGTGATGACGGGAATACTGTCTTCGTCACATCCAGGCATGAAGTACTGGGGATCTTCCAGAATCACGGATTCGCCCTGCCAGCCATCCATGTCAAAGCTGTTGACCCAACTGCCGTCCTCTGCCCGTCCGGTCAGGGGCGAGATGGATACGAGCAGCGCGGCGACCAAGGCCATGATCCACTTGTGCAGGGAGAGCGTCCGGTTTTCATTCATTCGAATCATCATCAGAGGAATGCTCCTTTCTTTTTTGGGGAATGACAAAAGGCCCTGCGGATGCAAGGCCCTTTCATTCTCAGCTTGGTATTCTTCCAAAAGAGTGAAAATGCGTTTGCCAATAGGCGTCCTCAAGATCGGCGAATCCGATGGGATTTCCGCAGTGCAGCATGGTGTGGTTGCCCACATAGATACCGCAATGCGTGATCCCTTCAACGTCTTCGCCCATCGTGCCTTCAAAAAACACGATGTCGCCCGGCTTCACCTCGTCATCTGAAACGCGGGAGCACAGGCTGTGCAGCCCCTTGGCCCCCAGCCTTCCGGTATTGTACACGCCGCTGTTGGTGAACACATAGCTCACAAATCCCGAACAGTCAAAGCTGGTTTCCGGGCTTGCCCCGCCCCAGACATAGGGATAGCCGATGTACTTGCAGGCTTCCTCCATGAGTGTTGCGAAGGCCGGGTCTGCATCCAGCGTCTCCTGCGGGATGTCGTAGAGCGTCGGATCGCGCAGCGGCACCGCATGGGGATTGCCGGAGAAAATGCCCTCCATGTTGCCGTGGGAGGCCATGTACAGCGCATACATGCCCATGGTATGGTGGCTCATGCTGACCACGGGCAGATGGGAGAGGTTCTTGTTTTCCAGCCTGACCTCACAGATGGTGTACGCATACGGCACATGTACGTCATAGGTATATGTCTCGGTTCGCTGCTGGCCGGTTTCGGGGTCTGTTACGATTTGCGTGCCGGTTCTCGTCTCCGTCCGGTACCGGGTTTCTGTTGAAACCGTCTGCGTGACAACGTATTGCAGCGCAAAGTATTTTTCGATCACCGGGTACGCGGAATCAAGCGTCCATTCCTGTCCATCGAAGTACGCGGAGATGATGGCGATGAGCACATAGGGATCGTGCCAGATTTCATCGGCATCGACATGATATTCGTCATAGCCAGGATGAACCTGCTCGTAGTGATCCATTTCATCTTGCAGCGCACGCTCCATCTCCGCGTAGACACGCTCCGCGGCGCGAACGTCGTCCTCTGTCGCCGGGTAGGTGCCGATCACCAGCGATTCCAGCACCGACTGCGCCAGGGGCGTACAGGATTGCAGCCCGCCCATGAGGATCAGCAGCATCGCGCACAGCAGAAGGATCAGCAAGGAGGATGGATGGCTTTGAAAAACCTCAGCCAGCCTTCCCGTGGCATTGCCGGTTCTGCGCGCGGCCTTTCCCGCAGCGGTTTGACCCGCCCCGCCTGCGGCTTTCAGCCCGGCATACTCCTTGCGGATGGCTCGCTTTTGCTGCCAGCGGGACAAGGGATTGCTGGCCGCCTGCGGATTTTCGACACGTTGCTTGGCCGTGAGATACCGAAGGTTGGCGTTGTCCAGCCTTTGTTCCGCCTTTTGGGCTTTTCTGAACGGGCGCAGCTTGTGCGCATGATAGGCGTGCTCGCCCATCTGCAAAGCAGAAGTCCCGAGCTCATCGCCCTGGAGCGCTGCGCTTGCCGCAACGTTGTCATCCTCGTTGGCCTTTGCAAGCTGTCGATGCAGCTGATCGTGCGCCGACTGGATGGGACGCTGTACCGGATGCCGGAGCCGGGATGGCGGTTTCGCCTCCGCTTCCTCAAACCGAAGCCGGATTTTCTTTCTTCCTTTCGGCGCGGCGGCATGGGCCGCTTCTCCCGTTGCCCGTGTTTTTTCCTTTCCGGAAGGCACGGGGTCAGGCCCTTTGCCGGAGGGGTTCTGCGGCATCCCGGCGTCATCCTGTCGCAGGGTCTTTTGCTCCTGCTGAACCTCCTGGACCGTCAGCTTCAGGCGATGGGTTTGCAGTTTTTTCCTGGCATGGTCATAGCGTTCAGCTGCCTGTTCCGCTTTTTCGACCTTTCGCGCCAGCTTTGGGTTTTCCAGCTCCTCCTTGGAGAACTGGAGCCGGGGGGAGTCGCGCTTATTCGTCAATCTGCATCACCTCCTGAAGGGATATCATGACGTATGCACCTCTGTGGGTTTGGTCGTCATGATGCTGTAGAGCCTGGTGTTCTTGGGGAAGCGATCCTGGAAAGGCAATATGACATTGCCATAGAAAAGCAGCCCCTCGCCTTCGCCGGATTGTGTCACATAGGACAGCTGATGCGGGGAAATGCCCAACTTTCGGGCCAGAATTTCGCGGTCGCCTGCCGCCTGATTGAGCATGTAGATGTAGTCGCTGTTTTCAAAGATGTTCTCAATCTCCTGACTGGCCAGCAGATCCTTGACGTTTTGCGTGATTCCGGTGGGGATGCCGCCCCACTTGCGGAACCGCTTCCAGATTTCCACGGAATAGGCGGCGGTTTGCTCCTCTTTGAGAAGCAGGTGGAACTCGTCCATATAGTACCGGGTGGACTTGCCCTCGGCGCGGTTGGCGGTCACGCGGCCCCATACCTGATCCTGGACGATGAGCATACCCAGCTTTTTGAGCTGCTTGCCCAGCTCCTTGATGTCGTAGCAGACGAGCCGGTTGTTGACATCCACGTTGGTGCGGTGGTTGAACACGTTCAGGGAACCCGTCACATAGATTTCCAGCGCCGTGGCCAACCGCTGCGCTTCCTTTTCCTCCTGCGCGCGCAGGGCATTGTACAGGTCTTCCAGAATCGGGATGTTTTCAGGCCGGGGATCGTTGAGGTAAGGCTGATAGATGATGTGCACCGCACGGTCGATGAGCGTCTTTTCAATGGGCTGCAAGCCATCTCGCCCGCCGACAATCAGCTCACAGAGCGACAGGATGAAATCCGACTTGAGGGACAGCGGGTTTTCCTCCTCGGAGTAGTTGAGGTTGATGTCCATTGGATTGATGTAGCTGCTGCTGGTGGGCGAGATGCGGATGACCTGTCCGCGGAACGTGTTGACCAGCGGGAAATACTCGCCCTCGGGATCGCAGATGATGATGTCGTCGTCGGTCAGGAGAATGACGTTGCAGATTTCGCGCTTGGCGGCGAAAGATTTGCCGGAACCCGGCGTGCCCAAAATCAGGCCGTTGGGGTTCTTCAGCTTTTTCCGGTCCACCATGATCAGGTTGTGGGAAAGGGCGTTCAACCCGCAGTACAGGGCCTCGCCGCCGGTCTGGAAGAGCTCCTGAGAGGTAAAGGGCACAAAAATGGCGGTGGAGCTGGTGGTCAGGCCGCGCTGGATGCGAACCAGATTGCGGCCAAGCGGCAGGCACGACACCATGCCGTTCTCCTGCTGGAAATCCAGCGGAATCAGCTGGCAGTTGTGCTGCTGCGCCAGGCTCTGCGCCTGCTTGACATTGAGTGCGAGCTGCTTTTTGTCGTCCGCCGTGTTCATCACCAGAAAGGTGATGAGAAACATGCGCTCGTTGCGGCTTTGCAGATCTTCCAGCAGCTTCTTGGCCTCGCCGCCATAGGTGGCCAGGTCGCTGGGGATGATGTCCATGTCGTATCCGGCGCGCACGGCCTTCTTCTGCTCTTCAATCTTCATCTTGTCAAGGTCGGTGATCTTGCGCTTAACGTCCCGGATCGCCGCAATCTGGTCAATCGCGCGGATGTGCAGGGATACGACGAGGCTGGATTCCATCGCGAGGAAATCCGCCAGACACCGGTCGTTCAGGTCCGAGGCCAGAATGGAGAAGAAACTGACCTCGGCCTGCTTTTTGCCCATCCCGAAGGTGCGCTTGTCGCGGAAGTCAAAGCTCGACGGCGCAATGAAGTCCTTGGTGGACAGCCCCGAAGGCGCAAGCCATTTCCAGTCGAAGAGGAAAGGCGCCTGCGTATCCATGTGGAACATGTCATGCATGAGCTTGAGCCGTTCCCTGCCGTCAAGCGGGGAGGCGGCTACGCCCAGCCGCTTGAAGTTGTTCAGCAAATCGATTTCAATGCGCTCAAGCCTGGGCTTCGCCGCTTTGATGCCCTCGGCTTCAATGCCGAAGGTGATGAACTTGGTCTTGGTCAGGCCGTTATTGCCCTTGGCCTGCTGGGTTTGCAGCATGTCCGCATACTCATGCCGGATCTCATCGTTGCCGTCCTCCCGGTCGGGGATCAGAATGCTCTGCTCAAAGACCTCTTTACTGGCCGTGAGATTGAGAAACGAGAATTGCAGGTGAATGCTGTTGTCAAAGTAATTGAGGAAATCGCACCAGCCCTCAAAGATGGCGGTCTTGTCATCGTTTTGGGCCAGTTGATAGTTGATGTCCTGAAAGCGGATGGTCTTGGTGTAGTATTGATCGGTGACGCGGCAGATCCCGTCCGGCCACATGCGCTGATAGGGGATCGTCGCCTGTGCAGTGCGCGGCCCCTTCCGCTCCTGCTGCGCTCTTCGGGCCATGAGCGCCTTGAGCTGCTGCTTTTCCGCATGGGACAACCTGATTTTTTCAGTGCGCTTTGCCATGAAGGATTTTCTTCACCTCCCGCCTGCTGCGGATGTTCTCTTCGATGGTTGCATAGAAGTTTTCGGTCTGGTAAATGCGCCTGCTCGGACGGACAAAGCGGGCCTGCATGTAGTGCCGCAGGAGCACTTCAAGCGGCTGGCCGTGCCGTTCGTACATGGCAAACATGAAAAACGGGATCATCGCCATGATCATCAGCAGCGAGGCCACGCTGGTGCCCACGGCCCCTTTGGTCAGAAAGAACAGGGGCACGCCCGCAAGCGCGCCCAGGCCGAAACAGATGATCTGGCGTTTGGTGAGATTGAAAACGAGCTTGGATTTGACGCGCGTCAAATCCTTGGGAACCGGTACATAGGCCATCATGATCCTCCTCGCAGGCGGCTATTGATTTGCCAGCGCAGGGGCAGCAGCTTGCCCACCTGCGCGCGGCTTCCCTGCCGCTTGGGTTTTCTTTTTCGCAGCGTGCTTTGCCATTTCTTTTTCCTTGACGCTTGGCTGTTGCTCAATGTCATGTTCATTCCCTTCATCCGTGTGCATTGAAAATAGATTTGGCGACACTGCTGCTCTTGAACAGCGTAAAGCACAGCAGCACCGTATAGCCGATGCATGTCCAAAGCGCGGTGCTGACATCGTCTTCAACGCTGATGTCCTGCACCAGCACGGCATAGATGCCCACGCACACCATGATCAGGAACGCCTGAAACCCCAGGGCAAACAGGGAGCGAAGGTAGTTTTGGCCCATCTGCCCCCATTCCCGGTTGACCATGGTGGCCATGGGGATCGGCGCAACCGAGGTGACCATAAAGATTTCAATCATGCGCCCATACACGATGATGAAAATGCAGATGCTCAGCGCCCAGGCGATGATGCCGATCAGGGAAGACTGGAACCACAGGCCAAACAGCGGCCCGATCTCCATATCCATGAGCCGCGCCTCGATGTCGCCCATCAGCGCGCTGACATCCATGGCAGTATCGGCGATGATCACGCCTGCCGCCTGATTGACCACATGCTGCGCCACGTCGAATACGCCCATCACGATGTTCCAGGTGTTGGTGACGATGAGCACCGCGGCAAAGGTTTTGAAAATCCACTTGAAGAACAGGAATGTATCAAAATCGTGCATGTTGTTGCGGTCGATCAGCATCTGGATCAGCTCCAGGCACATGACGAAGGTCAGAATGATGCCGGCAATCGGAACCATGACATTATCAGACAGGTTGCGAATCATGCCGAAGATGCTGCTGTTCCACGCCTGCGGCGAAGCGCCCACCGTGGTGGCGGCATCCGCGACCTGCGTGTTGATGCTGTCAAACAGCCCGGTGAGATTGCTGACGATTCCGTCAACCAGCAGCCCCTTCAGCCATTCGGTCACTTTATCCCAAATGAAATTCAAGCGGGCATCCCCCCCTTTAAGCCCTCCCCCGGAAACCCGGGAGAGGGCAAAAGACTGGTTGGTGTGCATCAGCCGAACAGGCCGGAGAGCAGGGGAACAAGGGTCGTGCCGATCAGGGCAACGCCGCCGCCGGCCATGAGCTGCTTGATGCCCTGGCTCTTTGCGCCGGGGTTGTCATTGCCATACCCTTCGAGCAGATTGATCACGCCCCAGATGCCAAGACCGGCGCCGATCGCGATCACGAGGGTCTGAAGAACCGTAACAGCAGAGTTGAAAAAAGCCATAGAATACCTCCGTTTCGACTATAAAAGGCCGCCGTATCCGGCAGCCTGTAGCTGTGTGCTATCCGTCCATTCCTCCAAAAGCGCCTCGTCCTCCTCGGGCTTATCGCTCACGGATACCTCAAACGCCTCGTACTCCTCTGCCAGCCTGAGTTTCAGCCGGCGGGACAGGTACTTTTCAATGTCAAGGGCGTTTCGGGGATTGGAATCAGACAGATATTTGTAATTGGGGTGACGGGTGATGTCATACTTTTCCGATAAAAAAGGACGGACGCCGCGCAGCTGGAGAATGCATTTGCTCCCGTCCATCACGGCAATCTCGTCCACTGACATCAGGCTCTTGCCCAGTTTTTGATAGTTCAGACTGTGCGAAATCTCGCGCCCTCGGCTTTCGCCGGTGTTGAACGTGTCGATGGTTTCCTTGCCCAGCAGTTCCTCCATTTCCTTGAGCGTGGTCTTTTCCTTGCCGCCCAGAAAGAGCAGGGAATCGCAGTTGCCGGCTATGGTGTCGGCATGGTCCTTGTAGATCGCCTTGAGCTGGCTTTGCGCCTGCAGGACGATGCAGGCGGAGATCTCGCGGCTTCGGATGGTGGCGATGAGCTTTTCAAAATTCGGGATTTGGCCGATATTCGCAAACTCATCGATCAGGCAGCGCACATGCACCGGAAGCCGCCCGCCGTACACATCATCCGCTTTTTCGCACAGCAGGTTAAACAGCTGCGAGTAAGCCAGGCTGATGAGAAAATTGAAGCTGGCATCCGTATCGGACATGATGAAGAACAGCGCCGTGCGCTTGTCTCCGATGGTATCCAGCGACAGCTCATCGTAGGCGGTAATCTCCCGCAATTCGTCGATGTCAAAGACCGCAAGTCGCGCGCCGCAGCTCACCAAAATGGATTTCGCCGTCTTGCCGGACGCCATCTTGTACTTGAGGTATTGCCGGACGGCAAAGTGCTCCGGTTTTCGCTGCGCAAGGGCTTCAAACAGGTCATCCACCTCATTGCAGTAATCCTCGTTGTCCTCCCGCACCTGCATTTTGTCAAGCATATCAATGAGCGTCGCAAAATTTTGCTTCTCCGGCTCCAGTTCATAGTGAATGTACCCGATCAGGGCCACGTACAGGAGCGTTTCTGCCTTCACCCAAAAATCATCGCCTCCTTTGCCTTCGCCTTTCGTGTTCAGAATCAGCGCGGTCACCAGTTTCAGGATGTCCTTTTCGCTGTGAATGTACGAAAAAG
>OLSM01000642.1_pt1 | contig 31911 bp, 28 predicted proteins | sample 1672721 | NCBI WGS metagenome assembly OLSM01 (sample SAMEA3136717, study PRJEB25190) | human gut metagenome
TATTTCCTTCCATTGTGCGGGGAATTGAGCATGTTCTCTCGGCCAACGGATGCATGATGAATCTGTCCGCCACCTATAACCGGGCGGACCATGAGCGGATGCTCCTGCAGCGGGCGCTGGAGCACGGCGTGGATGGGCTGATCATCGAGGGAACGAAAACGGCCCTGCCCAATCCCAATATGGCGCTGTACCGTGCCTTGAAGGAGAAGAACATCCCCTTTGTGTTTATTAACGGAAGCTATCCCCAGCTGAGCGATTGTGTCCAGGTAGTTATGGATGACCATGCCGGCGGGGAATTGGCGGCCCGGACGCTTCTGGATCGGGGCTTTACCCGCATCGGCGGCATTTTCAAGCGGGACGACCGGCAAGGGCATGAGCGCTTCCGCGGGGTATGCGACGGCCTGGCGCAATCTGGAAAAAGCCTGCCGGACGATCAGGTATGCTGGTTTGGTACGGAGAGCCGCGGCACCCTTTTCCAGGAAGAGGACACGTGCCGCCTGATGGAGGAGATTGCCGGGGGCAAAGGCCTGGAGGCCATCGTTTGCTATAACGACGAGGTGGCCCTTGGCCTCTGCGCTGCCCTGCGGGAGCGGGGGTGCAAGGTGCCTCGGGATGTGAGCATCATCAGCTTTGACAACAGCGCTTTCGCGGGTCTGGCCCATCCGGCTCTGACTACCCTGAACCATCCCAAGGATGACTTCGGCGCCCTGGCGGCGCAGAAGCTCCTGCACATGATAGCCGGGGAGCGGGAGGAGAGCGCGGCGCTGCCCTGGAGTCTGGTGGAGCGGGAAAGCCTGGGACAGGCGTAAAATATGCCAAGAAAAAGGAGCGCGTCGGGATGAGACTGTGCATTGCCTTCACTCCATGCAAGGCCTGAGCTGGACAGGCGGCATGGAGCGGTTGAACTGATTTTTATCTTGTCCGGCAAGGGCTTTGCATGCCATGGAAAAGCTGCAAATACGACCATGGAGGCAAAGCCGGTATGTATAAGGTTTCTATTCTTTGGAAAGAACTTCGTGACTTTTTGCTATTGTGGCTTACCCAATCCCTCTCGGGACTGGGGAGCGCCATGACCAGCTATGCGCTGATTGTCTGGTCCTACCAGCAGGAGGGCTCCGCCCTGTCCACGGCGCTGCTGTCCATCTGCTCCTATGCGCCCTATGTGGTGATGAGCATTTTTGCCGGGGCGCTCAGCGACCGGTGGAACAAGAAACGCACCCTGCTGTGGTGCGACAGCTTCGCGGCGGCCACCACGGTGGCGGTGCTGCTGATGCTGCGCCTGGGGACGCTTCGCTTGGAATATCTGTATCTCATCAACGCGCTCAATGGGCTGATGAACACCATTCAGCAGCCGGCCGCCGATGTGGTGAATACCCTGCTGACGCCGAAAAAGCATTACCAGCGGGTCAGCGGCCTGCGCTCCCTCTCATCCTCGGCACAAAGTCTGCTTACGCCCGTGCTCGCCACGGCGCTATTGGCTTTCGCCGGGCTGGAAGCGGTGCTTGTAGTGGACCTGGCCACCTTTGTCTTGGCCTTCGCCACGCTGCTGGGATGCATCCGCATCCCGCCCATGCCCAATGAAGGAGCACGCCCGGAAAAGGTACTCCTGGCAGCCCGTCAGGGCCTGCGCTACTTGAAGGGCAATCCCGGCATTCTGCATTTGATGCTGTTCCTGGCGGCCATTAACCTGACTGCGTCCATGTATGAGGCGGCCCTCCCCGCGCTGCTGCTGAACCGGGGTGGCGAAGTGGCCCTCGGAATGGTGAGCACGGTTTGCGGCCTGGCCATGCTGGCTGGTTCCCTGCTGGCTTCCGCCCTGCCTGCTCCCCGAAGCAGGATTCGGGTGATCTGCAATACGCTGCTGCTTTCCATGAGCACGGAAAACTTGCTTCTGGCGGTGGGACCGGGCTTGCCCTACTGGTGCGTGGGGGCGGCGCTGGGCTGGATTGGCATTCCATTGATGCAGGCCAACCTGGATGTGGTAATGCGCAGCCATATCCCTCTGGAAATGCAGGGGCGTGTATGGTCAGCGCGGAATACCTTGCAATTTTTTACCATTCCCCTGGGATATTTCCTGGGCGGATGGCTGGTGGACCGGGTCTTTGAACCCCTGCTGGCTGGTGCGGTGTCGCCCTGGATACGGGCGGTGTTCGGCACAGGCAAGGGCGCGGGCGCCGCGGCGTTTTTCCTGGTACTGTTCGGGCTTGGCCTGGCCACCTGCCTGGCTTTTCGTAAGGACCGTGCCCTATGGCGGCTGGAAATCGGACGGGATGCAGCCGGGGGCGGCATGAACTAACGTGAAAATTGCCACGCCTTTGTGCACTGAATGATCCATGGGGGCCTGTTCCACACTGTTGGGAACAGGCTCTTTTTTGATGCGAATTCCATCTTTTACCTGGCGCCGGGCAGCGCACTGCGCGGCAATTAAGCAGGTGGATGCGCTCCCGGAAATTACCCTTATCTTGCGCCGCGCGCCGGGGCATGCTGAAAAAACGAAAGGAGGACGGTTCATGGGCAAGAAAAAGCATCGTGGCAAAGCAGTGGACAAAATTTTGCAGGAGAGCCAGGAAAAGAACCCTACGGATGTGCTGGGGAGCTGGACCGGCGTACCCTGGAACCCGGAGGAAGCGCCTGTGCAGGACGCGGATGACCTATAGGTAGGGAGGCGGCGCCATGGTACGTTTGGGAAGCGTAACGGGGTTGCCGGTGGTCTGCGGCGGACGGATGCTGGGCCGGGTGGAACAATCCATTTTGACACCGAGTGGGAAAAGCCTGCGCGGAATGGTCATCCGAAAAGGAATGGGTGGAGCAAAATGGCTGGAAAATGACCAAATTTTGGTTATTGGTGGTGTTTCTGTGCTGGCACGGGGACCTGCGGGAAAGCTGCCCAAGGATGCGGATTTTTCGCTGACCAGCGTCAAGGATGCCTCCGGCCTGCGCCTGGGCCGGGTGACGGACGTGTTCCTGAACCCGGAAACCCGGCGCGTCACCGCCCTGGAGGTCAGCCTGGGTCTGGTGGAGGAGCTTCGCCATGGACGTTCCCTGATTCGGGACTTTGTGGTGCAGCCTGTGCCCCGGGAGCCCGGACAGGTACTGGTTCCCTGCGGTTTCGTGCTGGAACAGGAGCAAAGGAGGTGAGCAAATGGGCAAGTTCTTTGTGGGCAGCGCCATGGGCCTGATGATGGGTGCCGGCATCATGATGATGCCCGGTGCGCGCAAGTTTCAGCGCACCATGACCAAAGAGGTAGGCAAAATGAAGCGGCAGCTGCGGAAAATGTAACGTCATGGCCTGGGGCATGGGGGAGACCCTGTGCCCCAGGCCGGTGAGCATAAAGTAGAAAGGAGGCGGCTCATGGAGCGTTTTTGGGGCCATGCTTACCGATGGCGCGTATGGATTGGCGCCGCCATCCTGGCCGCAGCGGCGTGGGTACTCCGCCCGGTGCTGTTGGCGCTGGCGACGCAGATTTTTTGGGCCTATCTGCTCATGGGCGCGGCGCTTCCCCTGTGCCGGGTGCTGGAAAGAAAACTTTCCCCCTCCCTGGCAGCCACCGGTGCGTTTTTTGCCCTGTCCCTGCTGGGGGCGGGGTTGCTGCTTTTATTGGTGCCCACGTTCATTCAGCAGTTTGAGCAGCTGGCCCAGGCGCTGCCGGGGCTGATGAGCTCCCTGGGCCATACCCTGGAGCGCTTTCAAAACTGGCTGGCGGAAAAAGGAATCGAAATCACCCCTGTGCGTGAGGAACTGTTCCTGCAGCTGAAACAAATTGGCGGTCAACTGCTTCCCCAGGCGGCGCAGACCCTGCGGAATGCCGCATCCGGGCTGAGCAGCGTGATGCTGGCGCCGCTGCTGGCCTTTTATCTCCTCCGGGACCGGCGGCAAATCAGCGCGGGACTCACCCTATTGGTGCCCATGGACCGGCGCCGCACGGTGGTGCTGGCCGCACGGGAAATGCGAAGGGAAATGGCCGGCTTTCTTCGGGGACAGCTGTTGCTTTCGGCCATGGTGGGGCTTCTCACTGGCCTGGGTTTGATGCTGGTGGGCACCCCGGGGTGGCTGGTGCTGGGAGTGCTCATGGGCGTGATGGAGCTGATTCCCTACATCGGTCCGCTGCTGGCAGGCATTCCCGCAGTATTGTTGGGCTTGACCGGGGGATGGAACCGCGCCCTGTGGACCCTGGCTGTGCTGGTGGGGGTGCAACAGCTGGAGGGCGGCATTCTTTCCCCACGGATGCTCTCCGGCGCCACCAAGCTTTCTCCGCTCACCGTGCTGCTTTCCATTAGCGCGGGTGGTCTGCTGGGAGGGACGCTGGGCATGCTTCTGGCGCTTCCGGTGGTGGTTTCTTTGCGTGGGGCGCTCCGGGCCTTCCGGTCGGAGTTGTCATAGCTGTAATAATTTCGTAATATATCTTTACAAAAAAGTCATTTTCTGATACAATGCGTACCGATGAAGGAAACGGCGTGTGCCGTGAAGGAGGAACTGAGAACATGGAAAGAAAAAGCTGGTGGCGGATTGTGCTGCTGTCGCTATTATTTTGCGCACTTTCCGTGGCGGCGCTGGCCGAATCGTACAGCACCCTGCGTTATCTGGACAATGGCAGCGCGGTGCTGAGTCTCCAGCAGGCGCTGAATCAGCTGGGATATAGTACCGGGGGCGCGGATGGAAAGTATGGCCCCGCCACCAAGGAGGCTGTGGAACAATTCCAACGCAACAACAACCTCAAGGTGGACGGCATTGCGGGCAACGCCACCCAGACGCTTCTGTATCAGCTCACCGGCGGTGCATCGGCTACCCCCGCGCCCGACAGCGGCAGCAGTTCGTCGGGCAGCACAACGGGCGGCCTGTTTTCCGGGAATTATGCCACGCTGAAATATGGTTCCCGGGGAGATCGGGTTTCCGTTTTGCAAAAGGCGCTGAATGACTTGGGCTTTAACGCCGGAAGCGTGGACGGTAACTTTGGCCTGGGAACGCAGAAGGCCGTTACCTCCTTTCAAAAAAGCGCCGGATTGACCCAGGATGGCCTGGCGGGGCGCAATACCCTGACTGCCCTGGAGCGCGCGGTATCCGGTGGCACCGTGGTTACCCCTGCGCCGGATACTTCCACCCCTACCCCTTCACCCACGCCCAACGCGAACGGCTGGGTCATTCCCTCACGCACCCTGCGCAAGGGCTATACGGGGGATGACGTGAAGTCCGTGCAGTCCCGCTTGCAGGAGCTGGGGTATTATACCGGCAGCGTGGACGGAAACTATGGCAGCGGCACCATGGCGGCGGTCAAGGCTTTTCAGGGAAATAACGGTCTGAAGCAGGATGGCCTGGCCGGCAGCGGTACCTTTGCCAAGCTGTTTTCCACCAGCGCGGTAGGGTCCGGAAATTCCGGTTCCACCACAACGCCTGCCCCGGACAGCAACGGCTGGGTGATCCCCAACCGTACCCTGCGCAAGGGCTATACGGGGGATGACGTAAAGTCCGTGCAGTCCCGTCTGCAGGAGCTGGGCTACTATACCGGTAGCCTGGATGGAAACTACGGCAGCGGTACCATGGCGGCGGTGGAAGCCTTCCAGGGGCGGAATGGCCTGAAGCAGGACGGCATAGCGGGCAGCGGTACCTTTGGCAAGCTGTTCTCTACCAGTGCGGTGGCTGCTGACAGCAGCTCCACCGATGATCCAGACACCACGGATTATCCCACCCTGCGCTCCGGGGATACCGGCGCGGAGGTTACGAAAATGCAGCAGGCGCTGGTGAACCTGAAGTATACGCTTTCCGTTACCGGAACCTATGATGCGGCTACCAAGGATGCGGTGATTGGCTTCCAGCAGCGCAATCAGCTTAGCGTGGACGGCGTAGCCGGACCGAATACCCTGCAAAAGCTGTACAGCGGCAACTGCGTTACCGGGGATACGGAAATCTCCTACCCCGATACCAGCATTGACGGGCCCAACGGCTCCCAGGTTCAGCTGCTGCACTGGTTCAACGATGTGAAGCCCACCCTGAAAAACGGCCAGTGCATGGAGGCCTATGATCCCGAGACCGGCATCAGCTGGACCCTGCGGGTTATGAGCCGGGGCAACCACGCCGACGTTGAACCCCTTACCGCGGCGGATACGGCAGCCATGAACCAGGCCTTTGGCAACAAGGAGAGCTGGGGCCCCAAGGTGGTGTACGTGCTGCTGCCTGACGGACGCTGGTCCATTGCCTCCACGCACAACGTGGCCCATGGTGGACAAACCATCAGCGACAACAACTTTGACGGGCAAAATTGCGTTCACTTCCTGCGGGATATGGATGAATGCATGAAGAACGATCCCAGCTATGGCGTGCAGAACCAGGAAGCCATTCGGAAGGCCTGGAAGGAGCTCACCGGGGAAACGGTGAGCTGATCCGGCCACCAAACATAACGATAAAGGCCCTGCAGCGGTAGGCAAACCGCTGCGGGGCCTTTCAGACTGTCAAAAAACCTTTGGGAGGTGTCGGAGGGGCCGCAGCCCCTCTGACTTCCATTCGTATCCGGCGGCTTAGCCGGCGGGGCGGGTTGTTGATTTTGCTTGCAAACCAATTCCTTACAACTTCGGACGACCTCTGGTTGGCCGAAGCTGCTTTCTCGCAAAAGAGGCGAAAACCACTTTTGCGACACCCTGGAAAGATGGCAAGAGCTTAAAGAGCAAACTGTTCCTTGATCCTTTGCGCTACAAGCTCTGGCGCAAGATGGGAATTGTCAATCTTCATATAATTTTCAAAGGGTATTTCCCCAGGCAGACTCTCCAGGCGATACCGTTCGTCATCGTGGAGAAGACGCTGGTTGGAGCTTTCCAGGTCACGCTTGGAGGCCTTGTGCTTCAAACGGTTGGCCGTGGCGTTCCGCGCCAGGCGAATCTCCTGGGAGGCTATCAGCTCTACGTAATAGAATTCGGTGCCATAGGGGCGGAATATCTCCTTTACATGCTCCACATAGGCCCAATCCTCCGGCTGGTCGAAGGCCCACATGAGCGTAAAAATCATTCCCGCGCAGTCTGACGCGGCGAATTCCCGGAAGATGACTTCCCGCAGGCTGTCAATGGCTGCCTTGTGATAGTAGCCGAAAATCTCCAGCACGGGCTCGATGGTCATGTGGTTGTGAAACAGCCGCAGGCCAGTGCGCTTCATCAATTCCTGGCCCACGGTCATCTTGCCCACAGCGGCATCACCAATGAGAAAAACCAGCTTCATGGAACCGCCTCCTTTGCCCGGGAGATCCGTCCCGGCGCCTTACAGCAGCTGGATGTTGGCCTTCCGGCAGGCGTCCATTACATCTGCCGGCCACAGGGATGCCTGCACCTCGCCCACATGGGCCTTGCGCAGGAAGTATACGCACATGCGGCTTTGACCGATGCCGCCGCCGATGGTCTGGGGCAGTTCCCCGCGCAGCAGCGCCGCTTGAAAAGGAAGCTTGGCACGTTCCTCGCAGCCGCGTATCTCCAGCTGACGCCGCAAGGCCGCGGGGTCCACGCGAATTCCCATGGAGCTGAGCTCCAGGGAGATGTCCAGGGGCTTGTAATACAGGAGAATATCGCCGTTCAAGGACCAATCGTCATAGTCGGGGGCACGGCCGTCGTGAATTTTGCCGGAGCGCAGCGCGCCGCCGATGCCCATGAGGAACACCGCGCCGTGCTCCTTGGCTGCCAGGTATTCCCGCTCCTTGCTGGTTTTGTCGGGATACCGGTCCTCCAATTCCTGGGTGGTGACAAAGGCGATGTGCTTGGGCAGCTCGGGGGTAATATGGGGATAATGCGCGCAGACATGATCTTCCGTGGCCTGGAGAGTTTCATAAATTTTTTCCACAATGGCCCGCAGAGTGGCTTCGTTGCGCTCCTGGGGCGTGAGGATGCGCTCCCAGTCCCACTGGTCCACAAAAATGGAGTGGATGTTGTCGGTAATCTCGTCCCGCCGGATGGCGTTCATGTCCGTGTACAATCCTTCCCCGGGGGCAAAACCGTAGGTTTTCAGGGCCATACGTTTCCACTTGGCCAGGGAATGGACGATCTCCGCCCGTTCGCCGGTCTCCAGAATGTCAAAGTCCACGGGGCGCTCCACGCCGTTGAGGTTGTCGTTCAGGCCGCTTTGCGGGGTTACCATAATAGGGGCGCTGACACGGGTAAGGTTCAGCTGGCGGGCCAGTTCCCGCTCAAAAAAGTCCTTGACCAGCTTGATGGCAATTTCCGTATCCCGGGTATTGAGTACAGGGTTATAGTCCTTGGGAATTATCAGGTGCATAGCCAATGTCCTTTCCGCCGGCAGAGGCCGTCCCAAGCATTATAGCACAGGGCCGCGCATCCTGCCAAGGCGGCAGAAAAGCGGAAGAGAAAAGGAAACAATGGGAATACAAAAACAACAGTTTTCATGGAAAAATTGTAAATTCCGCGCTTTCCCTTTGGTGAAGCGGTTGCATTGGCGCTGGGCTGGTTGTATAATGTGAAGGATTATTGCTGCAAAGGGTAAAGGAGGAGGAAACGCTTTGCGTACGGGTATGAAACGATTGTTTGCGGCTTTCGCGGCAGGCATGCTGCTTTTTTCCACGGCCTTCGCGCAGGAAGACCAGGAATTGACCGAAGAGGACCTGTTTGCCCAGTGGGATCTGGAGGCTGACGAGACCGAAAACGTCGTGCTGGATGAAAACGGCGAGGAGCATCAGGTGCTCAGCGATGCCGAACTGGCCGAGCTGGATACCCTGGAGGATATGGGCGAGGTGGTCATTGATGAATCCCAGCTGGAGATCAACGAAAACCTGCCCGACCACGTGGTGAACATTCTGCTGCTGGGCATTGACAACCGTCAGGATGTTACCGAGGGCGGACGCAGTGACGCCATGCTGATCTGCTCCATCAACACCCAGGACGGCTCCATCAAGCTGACCTCCATTCAGCGTGACCTGCTGGTCACCATCCCCACCAAGAAGAACCCCTACAAGATTACCAACGCCTACAGCTGGGGCGGTGGACAGCTCTCCATGGCCACGGTGAACCAGAACTTTGAGCTGAACATCGACAAGTTTGTTACCATCAATTTCTACGGCCTGGCCGCCATTATCGACTACCTGGGCGGCGTGGACATCGAGCTGACCAAGACCGAGGCCAGCCGCATCAACTATGAACTGAAGAAAGAGCCGCTGCCCTTCGACACCAACCCCGACCGGGACAAGGTGGAAGCTGTGGCGGGCGTGCATCATTTGGACGGCATGCAGGCGGTGACCTATGCCCGCATCCGCGGCATCAGCGGTGAAAACGACTTCAACCGCAGCGAGCGTCAGCGCAAGCTCCTGGAGGTATTGCTGGAGCAGGTGATGCAGGACATGTCCCTGGACCGCATGGTGGAGCTGATTTCCGTGGCCATGCCCTATGTGCTTACCAACATGAGCGCCAGCGACATGGCAACCCTGGGCATGCAGGTGCTGTCCAGCGGCATTGTCACCCGCGCCCAGCAGGGCGAGGACCTGATGGAGCAAATGCGCGTGCCCATGGACGAGACCTGGAAGTACGATGAATCCAACGGCTCCAGCGTGATTGCCTTCCGCACCACGGCGCGTAAGCAGGAAAATATTGAAGCGCTGCACACCTTTATTTATGGCGAATACATCCCTGCCAACTGACGGGGCCGAGAGGAGAGCGTAAGGAGCTATGGGAAAAACAATCCTGCGTGCTGTGGCGCTGGTGGTCATGTTGGCACTGCTGGCGCTGATGGTGCCTACCTTTACACCTTTGGCCGTGGCCGAGGAGTTCACGGAATATCCGGTATATGAACCGGTAACGCTTCCCTTGACAGATGTCCCGACGATTGACTACCAGGCGGATACCCCCTATGCGCCCCATGCGGATGCTTACCTGCCCGATGAGACCGGCTATCTGGACGATAGCCTGAGCATCCGCATCGAGGAATTCCGCGCCTACGACACCACGTGCCTGGCGGCCTGGATTCAGGTGGCTTCTCCCACGCAGCTGCGCACGGAGCTGAACAAGCCCTACCCTTCCAAGTCCACGGCCAAGGCCAGCGTGATTGCCAAGCGCGTGAACGCGGTCCTGGCCATCAACGGGGACTACTTCGTCTACCATAACCAGGGCTTTATCGTGCGCAATGGGGAAGTATTGCGGGAAAAGTTCAACGAGGACTACGATACCCTGATTATTGACGATAAGGGCGACTTTACCATCATCCCCTCCACCACCGAGGAGGAGATCCGCGCCTTCACGGGCAACATCGTCCAGGCCTTTACCTTTGGCCCGGGACTGGTGATTGACGGGGTCAAGACCACGGAATTCCCCTTGAAGGCGAATACGCCCAACAAGGAGACCCAGCGCATCGCCATTGCGCAGATGGGGCCGCTGAGCTACCTGGTGGTAACCACCGAAGGGCCTGAAAACCCCGGCTCCACCGGGCTAACCCTGCCGGAGTTCGCCCAGGTGCTCTATGATCTGGGGGCACAGAACGCCTACAACCTGGACGGCGGTTCGTCCTCCAGCCTGATTTTGAACAACAAAAAGATCAACAGCCTCTCCACCGGCAAGATCCGAGCGGTGGGCGACATCCTCTATTTCATTTCCGCCTGCCCGGAATAAAGCACACAGCTTTTCAGCAAAAAGGAAACACAGAATAAACGCGGCATCATGCCAGCGCCGTTGGTATCCCCGCTCAGGCGGGAGTTCCGGCGGCGCTGGGCCGCGCTTTTTTCCAATCTTATGCAGTACGATACAAAAGGAAGGATGCAACCGTGCAGGAACTGGTGGTACTGTGCAATCTGGGACCCTTTACCCTCACGGCATACGGTCTGTGCGTGCTGGCTGGGGCCGCGCTGGGCGTGGCCATGACGCTGCTTCGCGGCCGTAAAAGCCTGGGAATGGATGCAAGCCTGTCCCTGTGCCTGAGCCTGGTTTTCTCCGCGTGGGCAGGGGCGCGCGTGGTGTATGTACTGACCCAGCTGGAGGGCATCCTGGTGGATGCGGAATACTATGGCCTGCCCTTCATCTTGCATCCCTGGGAGGGCGGATACACCCTCTATGGGGCGGTGCTGGGCGCAGCGCTGGGGATTTGGCTGTATGGCAGGGTAACCCGGCGCAGTCCGGGCAAGCTGGCGGATGTGGCGGCACCCGGAGCGGCGCTGGCCCTGTGCGTGATTCGCCTGGGGGATTATTTCACGGGTCAGGGCCTGGGGCATTATGTGGAGGAGGAAGCCTTGCAGCGCTTCCCCTTTGCGGTGCAGAACCTTTACGAGGACTGGCAGCAACCTGTTTTTCTGTTTGAGGCGCTGGCGGCGCTGGTGATTTGCCTGGTGCTGCTGGGCAGCCGGAAAGCGCGCCGCCCAGGGGCCCTGGGGGAACGGCTGCTGCTGTTGCTGGGCGCCACGCAGATCTTTCTGGAAAGTCACCGGGAGGACGAGTGCATTCGCTTTGGCTTTGTGCGCTTTACCCAGGTGGCGGCCATTGTGGTCATTGCGGCGGTGTTTGCGTACCGGCTGGTGCTTCGTGTCCGCAGCCGTGGCTGGAGCGGGGGAACGGTGGCGCGCATGGTTGTCTTTGTGCTGATGATTGCCTTGTGCGTGGGTATAGAGTTTGCCCTGGACAAGTCCAGCATCAATAACCACCTTCTGTATGCTGTGATGGCAGCGGGCCTGGCCGTCCTCACCGCGGCCGCATGGATACCGGGAAACCAGCTGACCGGCGCAGTGAAGGAGGCGTGAGCATGGGGCGGAAACTTGTGCTGCTGTGCCTGCTGCTGTGCCTGCTGGCTGCTGGCGCCTGCGCGGAGGAGCAACTGGCGCCTCTCCCCATCGGTGGCCCCGCGCCGTACGCCCCCGACCCGGATTGCTTTGATGCCGATGGCTGGGGGTACCAGGACGAGTCCATCACCGTGCGTGCGGAAGAGATCCGCCGCTATGATACGGACATCACGGTGGTGCGGGTAACGGTGAAAGACCCTTCCCAGGTGCGCACGGCCATGGCGGGCAAGTATCCCAGCAAAACCGCCCGCCCGGCCTCCGTACAGGGAGAGAATAACCGGGCGGTGTTGACCCTGAGCGGGGACTTCTTTTCCTACCACAATCAGGGGATTGTGATGCGCTCGGGGGTGCTGTACCGCAATAGCCCCCACAAGGGCCGGGATACCCTGATGATCGACTGGAACGGGGACTTTACCATACTGCATCCCACCACCAAGGAGAGCTTTGCCCCCTATCAGGGCAGCATCCGGGAGGCATTCTGCTTTGGGCCGGGACTGGTGATCGACGGTGTGAAGCTGGACAGCCTGGAGGAGGTGACCATCTCCTGCGGGGCCAAGCATGGCGCCGTGCGCATGGTGATTGGGCAGACGGGACCGCTGTCCTACCTGGCCTTTGCCTCCGAAGGGCCGGAGCATGAAGGCTCCAAGGGGTTGACCATCCTGGAGGCGGCGGACGTGGCCTATGAGCTGGGTTGCATCAATGCCTACAATCTCGACGGTGGGGCCACGGCCACCATCTGCATTGGGGAAAAGCAGGTCAATTCCTACTGGAAGCAGAAGGAACGCTCCATTGGAGACATCATTTACTTTGCAACCCTGGTGCCCTCGGGCGCGGAGGAGGAAACCCATGAGTAAGCGTGTGGCGGCGCTGCTGCTCACAGTGGCGCTGCTGTTTACGGCAGCGCTGGCGCAGGAGGACACGATGGACTGGACCGACTATGAAGCGGTGCTGGCCTATGTTACCCGGGAGGCGCCCATGGAGCTGCACCTGGGGGAAACAAAATTTTCCCTGGAACAGCTTCGGGCGCTGAAGGAGGCGCTGCCCTCGGCGGCGGAATTCACCTTCACCATGTATCTGTGCAAAACCTGGATTGATTCCACCGCCATAGTGGTGGACCTGGACCAGGGCAAAGGGCATATCGAGGGACAGGACCTGGAAACCATCCTGTACCTGATGCCACAGGTGACGCGCATTGACGCCTATACCCACCAAAACCTGGATAACGAGATCATGATGCCCATTGTGGACAAATACCCGGAGGTATGCTTTGGCTGGCTGGTGCGCCTGGGCAAGGCGTACAAGATCCGCTCGGATTGCACAGCCTTTTCCACTCGAAAAGGCCCGTCGGCACCCTTTTATACCAGCGAGGACCTGGAGGTGCTCCGGTATGTGCCGGGCTTGAAGGCCATTGACGTGGGGCACAATCATGTGGATGATCTCCACTTCCTGACCTACTTTGACGACCTGCGGCTGCTGATTCTGGCGGACAACAATATCACGGATATCTCTGTCCTCAGCCAGTTCAAAAACCTGGAGTACCTGGAGCTGTTCATGAATGACATCACGGATGTGACGCCCCTGGCGGGGTTGAGCAACCTGGTGGACCTGAACCTGTGCCATAACCAGGTATCCGACCTGTCGGCGCTGGACAACGTGCCCCTGGAGCGGTTCTACTGTTCCTACAATCCCGTGAGCGAGGAGGAAATCGCCCGCTTTGAGCAGCAGCATCCGGACTGCGCCACCAACTGGCTGGTTTATTCCTCCACCGGCGCCCAGTGGCGGGAAAGCTACAAATATGACCAGTACCGCAGGATGTTCATTCACCGCATTTGGGAACCGTTTCAGGAGCCTTAAGGTGCCGCGCGCCACTTGCGGTGCAAGGAAATCCATGGTAAAATAAGACGTTCGGCAGCGACGGACAAAAAAAGCGATTGGATTATCGAAAGGAAGAACGCCATGCGCGTATATCATCCGCAAGGGATGTACAACAATATTCCCCCGGAGAACGTGTTTCTCGCGGCGGACGAAATGGGCAATGAAATCGGTGTGGGATATATCATCCGGGTAATGCAGCCCAACGTGTTTCCGGACCGGCCGGTGAATCTGTTTATTTCCATGGAGTGCCAGCCAGTGGCCCGGTATATGCTCTTTGGGGCGCTGGTGGCCCGGGCGCGGCAGATGCGGGACGAAAATCCCCAGCTCAAGGCGCGGGTCTATACGGCCATCAGCCCCGGGGATGCCCGCACCAAGGAGTTTTACCTGCATAACGGTTTTACCTGCGAGGACACGGAAGATATGCTCCGCCTGGAGATCCCCGCGGGGGACGGCAAGATTCCCATGAGCTGCGCGGTGGCGCCCGTGCCTCTGAACACGCCGGAGGAGCAGAATGCCTTCATTTACCGTCTGGTCATGAATGACATCACCTTCATGGATGTGAATTATTTGCAGGCGCTCATGCGCATGCCGCATTTCCTGGCCCTGGGGCTGTACCGGAACACGGACCTGATCGGTGAGATCGTCATGGCCGGCGAGGGGGAAAGCTGCGAGTTGATCAGCATGTACATCACGCCGCCCAACCGCCGCCAGGGCATGGGCCGGGCGCTGCTGCACCGCTCCATGGCGGTTATGGCTGCGGAAGGCGTTACCAAGGTGACCACCCGCATTCTCAGCCGCAGCATACCACAAAAGCGGCTGATGGAGGCTTTCCAGTGCCGGTTGCTGGGGGTTAGCACCGTGTATCCCGGCATGAATATTGATTGATTCTTTGTACGCCATGGCATAAAAATGCACGGCAGGGGGGCTTCCTTTGGAAGCTACTTTCCTGCCGTGCGTTTTGCTTTACTTGGATGCTTGCAGCGCCTGGAGCGCGGCCAGTGCGGCTGCCTGCTCGGCCTGCTTTTTGGTGCGGCCGGTTCCCTGGGCCAGGGGCTGCTGATCGCGCAGCACCTGGGCGGTGAAACGGCGGTCGTGGGGGGGACCATCCTGCCCAATGATGCGGTAGGTGGGCGCCTCGCCGCCATCCCGCTGGAGAAACTCCTGGAGCGCGCCCTTGCTGTCCTGCATGGGACGCTGTACCTCCTCCGCTTTGGGCCAGTGAAGCTGCACCATGCGGCGGGCCTCTTCCATGCCGCCGTCCAGGTACACCGCCGCCAGGATGGCCTCCATGGCATCGGCCAGCACGCTGGGCTTATCCCGGCCGCCGGTGAGTTCCTCCCCTTTGTCCATGCGCAGGACGCGGCCCACGCCCAGCTTGCGGGCTACCTGGGCCAGAGCGGCCTCGCACACCAACAGCGCCCGCTGGTGGGTCAGGCCGCCCTCCTGCTCCTGAGGATGCTTGCGGAAAAGCAGATCGCTCATTACATATTGCAGCACTGCGTCGCCCAAAAATTCCAGGCGCTGGTTATCCTCCGCACCCATGGAAGGATGCGTCAACGCGCGCTGCAACAGCGCAGGGTCACGAAAGGTATATCCCAAGGCTTCCATGAAGGTTTGCATGTGACACCTCGCAAAAAAATCGGCGTGCACCCATCCCCGTGCCCGCGGTGCGCAGGGCGCTCCCCGGAGGAAACGCCCTGCGCCGGGCCAAAGCGGGGGACGGGGACGCCGGCAGGATTACTGATGCTTTTCGATGTAGTCCACCACGTCGCCCACGGTCTTCATTTTCATGATCTGATCATCCTCGACCATGATGCCGAACTTGTCCTCCAGGTCCATAATCATGACCATCACGTTGGCGGAATCGGCTTTCAGATCCTCCACCAGGCGGGTTTCCCGGGTGATGGTGGCGGGATCTGCCTTGAGCTGCTTGGCGATCATCGCTTTGACATCTTCAAATACCATGGTACGTATTCCTCCTTATGCAGGCTGCGTTTTTCGCAGAAGATTTATGCATGAACCCGAGGATTACTCCTTCGGGAGAATGCCTGCCAGATTGGCCGAGATGCGTTCCACCACCTGGCCATCAATCATTTTTACGCACTGGCCGATGGCGCAGGCAATGGCATGTCCATTGCTGGAGCCGTGGGCCTTGATGACCGGGCCCTGCACGCCCAGTAGCGGCGCGCCGCCCACTTCCGTGTAGTCCATGCGCTTAGCCACCCGGCGGAAGGCGGGCTTGGAAATCAATCCGCCGATTTTGCCGCGCAGATCAGCCATCAATTCCTTTTTGATGATGCCCATGAGCGTGCCGGCCACGCCCTCCATGAACTTCAGCACCAGGTTGCCCGCAAAGCCGTCGCAAACCAGTACGTCCGCCTGGTCCGCGGTGATGTCCCGGGCCTCCACATTGCCCACAAAGTTGTAAGGAGCGCGCTCCATCAGCGGGTAGGCGGCCTTGACCAGGGCATTGCCCTTTTCACTTTCGGCGCCAATGTTGATGAGACCTACCCGGGGGTTGGCAATGCCCATGACGCTCTCCATGTAGGCGCTGCCCATAACGGCAAACTGGTTGAGCCAGTCTGCCTGGCAGTCCACGTTGGCGCCGCAGTCGATGAGCAGGAAATTTCCCTTTCCGTTGGGGAGCAGGGGCGCCAGCGCGGGCCGCTCGATGCCCGGAATGCGGCCCAGGCGGAACATGCCGCCCGCCAGCACCGCGCCCGTAGAACCGGCGGACACGAAGCCGTCCACTTCCTTGTCCCGCAGCTGCAACATGCCGATGACCGTGGCGGACTTGGTTTTGCGGCGAACGCCCATGACCGGGCTTTCATGATTGGTGATGACCTCCGGGGCGTCCAGCACCGTCAGACGGCTGCGGACATCCTCCCCATCCTTGAGCAAGGGTTCAATGGCGGCCGGATCGCCTGCCAGGACGATTTCCAGGCACGGAAAGCGCCGCAGCGCCTCCAGCGCCCCGGCTACCGGCGCCTGGGGGGCATTGTCGCCGCCCATGGCGTCCAGGAAAATACGCATGTGGGGGAGCCTCCTTTGAAGTACCGTATGATAGCGAATATAACCGATGAACAACTCATTTTACCACGAGCCATGCAGGAATGCAAGCTGCGCGGTGGATAACGGCCCGACGCGAAAAAAAGCATTGATTTGCCTATGCGTATATCGTATAATGGTAAGGATTCATCGCAAAAATGCAGGCGGTGGCTACCGCGGCTAGACGTCATTTTTTTTCGCAGGAAGGATGCATGGATGTGTCGCTGATAGAGCTGTTCATCATTGCGGTGGGCTTGAGCATGGATGCCTTTGCGGTATCCGTTTGCAAGGGGCTGTCGGTGCGCAAGGCGGAGCTGAAGAATGCACTGTGCGTGGGCATCTATTTCGGTGGCTTTCAGGCACTGATGCCACTGATCGGTTACCTGCTGGGTACGCAATTTCAGACGCTGATTACCAGCGTGGACCATTGGATTGCCTTTGTGCTGCTGGTGCTGATTGGCGGCAATATGGTACGGGAATCCTTTGGGGAAGAGGAGAAACTGGATGCGTCCTTCACCCCCAAGGCCATGCTGCCCCTGGCGGTAGCCACCAGCATTGATGCCCTGGCCATGGGCGTGACCTTCGCCTTCCTGCAGGTGAATATCGCCTTTGCGGTTTTGTTTATCGGCATAACCACCTTTGTGCTGTCCGCGGTGGGACTGATAATCGGCAATATATTTGGCGCGCGCTTCAAAACGCTGGCGGAGCGCTTCGGCGGCGCTGTACTGATACTCATGGGTGTGAAAATTCTGCTGGAGCATCTGGGCGTGCTGGGATGAGACATACCTACACCCGGGACGCAGGCGCAAAGGGGGAAAGCAACGCATGGCCAAACTGTACTTTCGCTATGGTGCCATGGGGTCCAGCAAGACGGCGAACGCCATCATGGTGCAATACAACTATCGGGAACGCAACCAGCAGGTGCTGATGGTGAAGCCTGCCCTGGAAAACCGGGACGGTGAACGGATATTGAAGTCACGCTGCGGCTTGTCCACGGAATGCGTTTTCATGGAGGAATTGGATCAATACGACATCCGGAAGTATGACTGCATCATTGTGGACGAGGCGCAGTTTTTGACCAAGGCGCAGGTACAGCAGCTGGTGCATATTGTGGACGAGCTGAATGTGCCGGTGATAGCCTATGGGCTGCGGGCAGACTTCCGAGGAGAATTTTTTGAGGGCAGCCAATGGCTGATGTGCTGGGCTGACACCATTGAGGAAGTAAAAACCATATGCTGGTGTGGTAAGAAGGCCATCTGCAATGCCCGCGTGGCCAATGGCAAGGTGGTCAAGGAAGGCGACCAGATCCTGCTGGGCGGGGACAGCCAATATGTAAGCCTGTGCCGCAAGCATTGGCGTCAGGGCGAATTGGGACCCTATAAGGAACTGAATCTGTAAGGATTGGCTGCATACATGCGGTCCCTTTTCTGTGCGGGGAAAGGAGGAACAGCACATGTTTAACCTGGAAGCCATTTTGACGGCCAATGGCGTTGGCGCGGTATTGATGATCATTTTGCTCATCAGCAGCCGTATGCACACCCGTTCTATCTTCCTGGATGAAAAAATCTTTGTGCTCATGGTCTGGCTGACGCTGTCCCTGTGCGTAACCGAAGCCGCGTCCTTTGCAATAGACGGGCGAATGTTCCCCGGTTCCCGGCTGTTGAATCGCCTGCTGAACGTGATCCTCTTTACGGCCAACCTGGGATTTTCATTTATCTGGACGGTGTATGTGGATTATAAGGTCTATGGCGATCGTAATCGATTGCGTAAACGGTACGTCTGGATTGGCTTACCTGCGGCCATCACCATGGCTATGAGCGTGCTGAATCTGTTTACGGACGTGTTTTTCACCATTTCGGCGGACAACGTATACAGCCGCCTGCCGCTGGTTCCCCTGACCTATGTGGTTACCTATGCTTACCTGTTCCACGGGGCGGGGCTGGCGTACAGAAAAAAGTTTCGGGGCCGCAAGTATTTGTTTATGCCCATGATGATTTTCATGGCGCCTGTGATCATAGGCAGCCTGTGCCAGTTCCTCTTTTATGGGGTCTCCCTGGTGTGGGTCTCTGTGGCAATATCCATGGTGAGCCTGTACATGAACATCCAGAATGAGGATGCCTATGTGGATGTGCTGACCGGGCTCTATAACCGCCTCTATCTGACCCGGCATTTGCGGGATGTCCGTCCGGGCAAGGGACAGCAACTGGCAGGCATCATGCTGGACATTGACGCCTTTAAGACAATTAACGATACCTATGGCCACGCCACGGGCGACCAGGCACTCCAGGACATGGGAAAGCTGCTGTATCGTGTGGCCATGGATTATCAGGCCATGGCAGTCCGGTTTGGCGGGGATGAGTTTATTCTCTTGCGCACAGTCGCAAAGCGGGAGGAAATGCTGCAGGTTGGTGAAGCGCTGCGCAAGGCGGTGAACAACTTCAACGCCAAGAAGCAACGCCCCTATGCGCTGACGTTCTCCATGGGAACCACGGTATTTCAGGGAGAACGGCAGTCCCTGGATGATTTCCTTCGGAACATGGATGCGGCTATGTACCAGAGTAAGCGCGACCGGTCCCATGCAGAGGTATTGGCAGGGATGGAACACGGCAATGCATGTTCCTACGGCTGCAATGGGGATTTCTAATGATTATGAAATTATGAATAAGAAAAATTATATTATAATATATAGTATGCTGTAAAGCGCCCGGGATGCAATGACGAATCCTTGTGGGCGCTTTGTTATATATGCACGGGCAAGGGGACAGTACCCTACTGCTATGCATCGCAATTTTGAGACAATTCATCGCAACTGTGGCGCTGGCGCAGGCGAGCAAGGGCATGCTATAATGCACAGTGTAAGCATAGGCTGCGCAAGGCAAAGGGCAGCCCAGGCCAAAGGAGGTGACGGGCATGAAATCCCGGGAACGGTTTGTGCTTCCGTTGTCCGAATACTATAACTTTTCACCCAGCGCCTTAGACGGGTGCTCGTAAGAAAGTAATTCTCTCAAAATTACACTTACGGCATCTGTCAGAAGGGATTGGGTAAATGAAATATGCTGGACATGGTTGATTTTAACTGTGTCCAGCATATTTTTTTGCCTATTTGCGTTTTCTTTTCCCTTTTCCGTGGGTCATATTGTTTTTCCCTCGTTGGTTAATAGAGGGTTTCAGGTGTTTGGACAGTTTCAAAACCTCTATTAGATTTACAAACTGCTCCATCGTGATCGCATCATAGTCAATATGTGAAAAACGCCAGCCGGGAGTGCGTCCTGGGGCTGGAAGTGGCCCAGGGCAAGGCGGAGGTCAAGGTCTACACTACCCAGCCCTTTGCCAAGGCGCGGGTGGTACTTACCGCTAACGGAATCCCCCTGTACGACCATGTGGGCGACCTGAGCCCGGTGGAGGTACTGGAGGCAAGCGTACCCGTGGACGTGCCCGAAACTGCCCTGACCCTGACGGTTTATGCGGCGTCCGGGCGCATGCTCCTTTCCTATACGCCTAAGGAAAAGAAGATTGAGTCCATTCCCGATCCCATGTCCCCGGCCAAGCAGCCTGAGGAGATCATGACCAATGAGGAACTGTATCTCACCGGACTGCACCTGGAGCAGTACCGCCACGCCACTTATCTTCCCGATCCCTATTACCTGGAGGCCCTTCGGCGCGATCCCGGGGACAGCCGGGCCAACAATGCCTATGGCCTGCTGCTCATGCGCCGGGGCCGGTTCGACCAGGCGGAAACGTATTTCCGGGCGGCCATTGATCGCCTTACTGCCCGTAACCCAAACCCCTATTGTTCCGAGGCATACATGAACCTGGGCCTGTGCCTGCGCTATCAGGGACGGGAGGACGAGGCCTACGATGCCTTCTTCAAGGCTACCTGGACCGCCGCCGAGCAGGAAACCAGCTACTATCATATCGCCTGCATCGACTGCAAGCGGGGAGACTATGCCCTGGCCCTGGAACATGTGGAGCGCAGCTTGGTGCGCAATAGTCACAATTTGAAAGCACGGGCGCTTCGGGGTTTGATCCTGGACAGCCTGGGCCGCGAGGAGGAAGCTGCCGCCTGGTATGAGGAAAACCTGCGCCTGGATGCCTTCGATTATGTTTCCCGCCTGGAGTCCGGGGACGTGGAAGGCGCGTTGAACATGATGAACGGCCGGGCAAGCAGCTTTATCGAGTGTGCCATTGACTACGCGGAAGCGGGATATTGTGCCGATGCCGTGGACATTCTGGACCTTTGCCCGGTGGAGCACCCCATGGTATACTATTACAAGGCACTGTATACCGGCGACGGCGAGGCGCTGGCCCATGCTGCGGCCTGCTCCAGCCTGTACTGCTTCCCCAACAGACTGGAAGATATTGCCGCCCTGCGCTATGCCATGGCGCATGCCCCCCAGGATGCCAAGGCTCCCTATTACCTGGGCTGCCTGTGGTATGACAAGCGGCAGTACGACCAGGCTATCGCCTGCTGGGAGCGCAGCGCCGAGCTGGATGAAACCTTCCCCACGGTGTGGCGGAACCTGGCCCTGGCCTATTTCAACAAGCGCGGGGAGAAGGAACTGGCCCGCCGGTGCATGGAGAAGGCTTTTGCCCTGGACGAGACCGACGCCCGGGTACTCCTGGAGCTGGATCAGCTGTACCGCAAGCTGGGCAGCAGTGTCGCACAGCGCCTGGCCTTCCTGGATGCGCACCGGGAAACAGCCTTCCGCCGGGATGACCTCTATGTGGAATACTGCACGCTGCTGAACCTGAAAGGGCGGTACGCAGAGGCTCTGGAGCTGATTCAGGCGCACCACTTCCACCCCTGGGAAGGTGGCGAAGGCAAGGTGACCACCCAGTACGCCGTGGCGCTGACGCAGCTGGGCCGTCAGGCCCTGGAGGCCGGTGACGCGGCCGGGGCAAAGACGCTGCTGGAACGGGCGCTGGCATTCCCGCACAACCTGGGAGAGGGCAAGCTGGAGGGCGCCAAGGATAACAACATCCATTATTATCTGGGCCTGGCGGAGCGTGCCCTGGGGAATGAGCAAGCCGCCCTGCATCACCTGGAGCTGGCCGCGGCCGGGGATCAGGAACCCGCCGGCGCCATGTACTATAACGATCAGCCCGCGGACATGATTCTCTATCAGGGCCTGGCCAACCGTGCCCTGGGACGGGAGGAGCGCGCCCGCAGCCGCTTCCATAAGCTGATCTCCTACGGAGAAAAGCACTACTACGACCAGGTGAAAATCGACTACTTTGCCGTGTCCCTGCCGGACCTGCAGCTCTTTGACGAGGATCTGACCCTGCGCAACCGGGCCCACTGCGAGTATCTTATGGCTCTGGGCAGCTATGGCCTGGGAGACACGGAGCGGGCAGGCAAGTGCTACGACGCGGTGCTGGCCATTGACTGCGCGCATCAGGGCGCCATACTGCACAAGCAACTGCTGTAAGAAAGGAAGGTACCCCCATGGAAACCATCAACCTCAGTGGCACATGGCAATGCGCCATCCCAGGCATGGAGAAGCCCATCCGCATTCCCGGCACGCTGGATGAAAGTGGCATTGGATACAAGGACGTGGGGGGCAAGAAATGGCACCCGGACACGGATACCAGCCGGGAGATTTATCAGGTGGACCAGGGTATCCGGACCCGTCTCACCCGTGTGGTGACCTATGAAGGCCCTGCGTCCATAACCCGCACCCTGACCTGGGACGTTCCCGCGGGCAAGCGACTCTTTGTGGAGGTAGAGCGCAGCCGTCACCTGACCCTGCGCCTCAATGGCAACCAGGTGACGGCCTGGACCGAAGGGTCCGTAAGCACGCCCTGGGTGTTTGAGGTTACGGGACGCATGACGGGCCGGGACACCCTGGAGATGATTGCCGACAACAGCTATCCGGGCTGGCCCCATGACGCCATTGTGTTTTCTTCCGCCGCCACCGACGAGACGCAGACCAACTGGAACGGCCTCATGGGCTATGTGCGCCTGCGGGTGGAGGAGGAAACGTACCTCTCCGGCGTCCGGGTTTATCCCATGGGAAACAGCCTGGACATATGCGTGGAGACCGATGCCCTGACCGCTGGGGAAGCCTCCCTGACCCTGACCAGCGACGCTTTGGCCGATGCGGTGGCGCGCCGGGTGGATGTGAAACCCGGCGTGGGGGAGCTGTGGTTCCGGGGCTTACCCCTGGCGGAGAATGTCCGGCGCTGGGATGAGGAAGACGGCAACCTCTACACGCTCACCGCCACCCTGGGGGGCAGCATACGGACGGTACGCTTTGGCGTGCGGGACTTCCGCGCGGAAGGCGGAGTCCTCACCCTGAATGGCAGGAGAATCTTCCTGCGCAGCGAGGCCAACTGCGCCGTGTTTCCCGAGGAAGGGCATCCGCCCATGACCGTGGAGCGCTGGCGTGAGGTACTGGCCGTTTACCGCAGCTATGGGGTGAACTGCATGCGCTTCCACAGCTATATTCCCCCGGAGGCGGCCTTTACCGCTGCGGACGAAATGGGCATGCTTATGCAGCCTGAACTCAGCCACTGGAACCCGGAAACCGCCTTTGAATCCCCGGAAAGCCTCGCTTACTATACCGGAGAACTGCGCCAGGCTCTCCGCTTTCTGGCCAATCACCCCTCCTTTGTGATGCTCACGCTGGGCAACGAGCTGGCTTCCGGGGAACTGGGACACCGCCGCATGGAGGATCTGCTTTCCATGGCCCATGCCATGGATGCCACCCGGTTGTTCGCCTGCGGCTCCAATACGCACTATGGCTGGTATGGCTATCAGGGCGGAAGCGATTTTTACACCTCCTTCCATCTGCGGGAACAGGATCTCCGCGCCACCTATGACAACATGAAGGGATACCTGAATCACCGCTACCCCAATGCAAAAAACGATTATGAAGCCGCCATGACCGTGCTGCGCAAGGACTGTGGCAAGCCGGTGTTCTCCTTTGAGGTGGGACAGTTTGAGGTGTTGCCGGACTTCGGGGAGATTGCGGATTTCCGCGGCGTTACCCGGGCGGTGAACTACGAGCTCATCCGGAAAAAAGTGGAGCAAAGCGGCGCCATGGACACATGGACAAAGCAGGTGGAGGCCACCGGCGAGCTGTCCAACCTGTGCTATCGGGAGGAAGTGGAAGCTGCCCTGCGCACGGAGCGTTACAGTGGCATTTCCCTGCTGGGTATACAGGACTTCCCCGGCCAGGGCACGGCGCTGGTGGGGATGCTGAATGCGCATTTGCAGCCTAAGCCCTATCCTTTTGCGCAGCCGGAACGCTTCCGGGCATTTTTCCGGGATGTGCTGCCCCTGGCGCTGCTGGAGAAGTACACCTATGAAAACACAGAGACCCTGGTGGCGCAGGTAAAGCTGGCCAATTATGGCAAAGCGGACCTGACCGGCCAGGCCCAATGGCGTCTGGAGGGCGCGGAAGGCAGCCAGCGGGGGGAATTGCCCCAGGTTACCGCGCCGTGCGGCACCCTGACAATGCTGGGCGAGCTACGTATTCCATTGGCGGACGTTCACAAACCGGCGCGCCTGACGTTGACGGTGGAAATGCATGGTGCAAGGAACGTCTATCCCCTGTGGGTGTATCCGCCTGTACAACCCGTTTGTCCGGAAAACGTGCACGAATGCCGTACCCTGGATGATGCGGCACAGGCAGTGCTGGCAAGCGGCGGAACGGTTTACCTGGCCCCGGACAGCACCAAGGAGGCGCTGCCCAACTCCATCCAGGCGCAGTTTTCCACAGACTTCTGGTCGGTGGGGACCTTTGCAGGGCAGGAGGGAGGCATGGGCCAGCTGATGGATGCGGCGCACCCGCTGTTTGCAGGCTTTCCCACGGAGACGCACAGCAACTGGCAGTGGTGGCCCATGGCCAGTCAGCGCGCGATGATTCTCCCGCGGCGGATGCAGGCTATCGTAACGGAAATGGACAGCTATGCCTATCTGCGGCCCATGGCCAAGCTGCTGGAATGCCGCTGCCAGGGGGGACGGCTGATGATTTCCTCCATGGGGCTGCACAATTTGCAGCAGTATCCTGAGGCGCGCGCCTTGCAGCAGGCCATCTATGCCTACCTGCGTACGCCTGGCCAGGTTCCCGAGCAGGAATTAACGGTGGACGAAGTGCGTGCGCTGGTACGGTGATCGCAGCTGAAACTTTTCCACGGGACAGTGTAACCATGCAGTCAGGAAGATTTCCCGATCATTTGCCCATACATGATGCTCCGGCACGTATCAAAACGTGCTGGAGCTTTTTTTGGATGCGGGCGGCCCGGGCAAGCCCTGCGTGCAAATTTCCCACTGCGCCGCATACAATGCCCTGAAAGGGAGGGATGCGCATGATGGGGTTGCTGGCGCTGCTGATTCAGGAGTGCCTTTTTTTTCTGGGCTATGTGACGGGATCGCAGCAATATCCCAAGCCGCTTACGCGCAGGGAGGAAGCAAAGCTTCTCGCGGAAATGGCCGAAGGAAGCGAAGAAGCACGAAGGGAACTGATTCTGCACAATCTGCGCCTGGTGGCGCACATTGCCCGCAAGTATACCGTACCGGGACACAATGCGGAGGATCTAACCTCCATCGGCGTGGTGGGGCTCATCAAGGCGGTGGGCAGCTACCGCTGCGGTGGTGGGACTTCCTTGGGTACCTATGCGGCCCGATGTATTGAAAATGCTATCCCCTCGCCAACGCGTTTCAGGACGGTCAGCGGTTGCCTTTAGATGGGAAAATGCCCAAATGGCATGTTTTGGAGCAAGTTTCCCAGCAGCTTTACCTCCTTTGCCTGACTTGGGGCGGCCGTGTGAGGTATGCTCCTTTATATATCCATCGGTTTCGGTTGATTTCTCCACGCAAGCTGCTGGAGGCGCAACAGCTTCACCAGCAATACCGCCGCTATGAAGAGATACGCACCGTGCCAGAGCGGCTGCGATGGTGCCGCCATCATCTGGGGTTGATGCAAAAGGAGGTGGCGGAGCGCATTGGCATCAGCCGTAACAGCTATCTGGCCTATGAGATGGGGGAGGCAGACTATTATCCTCGGGAGATCGTGGACAAGCTGGCAGCGCTGTATGGTGTTCCGGCGGACGACTTGCTGGATGACTTCAGCCGGTTTCTGTACCATGGGCAAGGGCAAACCATTCGAAAGCATCGGGAAAGCCTGGGGCTTGAAAGAAAGCCCTATGCCCGGCTGATGCACATAGGTCCCAACAGCTTACGGGCATGGGAGACGGAGAAAAGCAAATATCCAGAAACTCCTGGGAAAAATACTTCAAAGGCATCCTTAGAATGTAAAAGAGAAGCAGGCGATCAAACCTTACCGGGTTTGCTCACCTGCTTCCTTTTTGGCCGTTGCGATGACGGCATCCAGCAATTCCAGCTTTTGCGCAGAGGGACAGTTCAGTTTTTGTATGGCCTGATGAACCACGTCTGCGTGGACATCGGCGACCCGACGGGCCAGTTCACGCTTTCCTTCCTCTGTTTTCGGATAGTAGACAATCACATGGATTGCGGCGCTTTGTCTGCTGATACCACGCACCTCCCCCTGGCGTTCCAATGTATGAGAGAGAAGTTGTCCGATATACCCTTGCACAGATCGTGTTTTCGCTTTGGCGCAGGAACAATCTGTGATATAATGGGATCAATCCTCGAAACTTCTTTCGTGGTACCATGATAAACGAAAAACACCAAATGCTCATGGATCGCAAATTGAGTACAAATTGATGAAAATTGGCGGTGGCAACTTTGGAAATGTGTGATTTTTCCGCTATCATGGCGGTGATTCGTGCCTATATCAGCCAGGATTATATTCAAAATCAGGTGGACTTCCTGTACATGCTCTTTGGCAGCTTCATGGCTGCGAAGGAGAATGCCGACTTTGATTTTGATAATGCCTTGGTATGCCGCTGGATGAACGGAACAGCCAGAGTTAGTCCGCGGATTACCAGTTATTATTTGAATAAGACGCACAGGGTAGAGCTTCAAAAGGATGTGGCGCAGCATGTGCTGCCGTTGATGTATGATAGCGCAAGGGCCATGGAAAAACTTTATGAACTGGTGATCCAGGATATCGATATATCCGATAGGCAAAAGCAGCTTCTTACCGAGAACTATCCCTGTGCGAACGCACAGGAAGAGGCCGTTTTCTTAACCCGCTTGTTATGCTTTGCCATGGAACGCAACTTCGTCAAACGTGATAGCGGCACCAAGCGGTTGCTCACTGACGGTAGTCTTTCACCTGTGGCGGCGAATGTAATAGCCAATGCGGATGTTCCTAGCCCCTGTCGGTTTTTCTGCGGGAGGGATAAGGAACTGGCCATACTTCATGAAACTTTGCAGGCTAAGGGCAAGGTATTCCTGGCCGGTATTGCAGGCATTGGCAAGAGCGAGCTTGCAAAAGCCTATGTCAAGGCTTATCGCAAGGAGTACACCAATATGCTCTATCTGACCTACGCTGGAGATTTGAAGCAGGATATCACGGATCTGGATTTTCTGGACGATTTTAGCAACGACACAGAGGCCGAGCGTTTCCGCAAGCATCATCGCTTTTTACGGATGCTGAAAGAGGACAGCCTACTGATCGTGGATAATTTCAATGCCACAGCTACCCAGGATGATTTCCTGTCAGTGATGTTGGGCTATCGCTGCCGGATACTGTTTACTACGCGCAGTCGTTTGGAACATTACGAAAATATGGAGCTTGCAGCAATTTCCGATTCCACTGCGCTACTGCATTTCGTGGCAAGGTATTTTCCGGAGGCGCCGGAACATGAGACTGTTTTGGAAGAAATCATACGAACTGTTCATGCGCACACGCTAGCTGTGGAACTGGCCGCACGGCTCCTGGGCAAAGGTTTGCTGTCCCCGCAGGAACTGCTGCATAAGCTCCGTACAGAGCATGTTGCTTTGGATGCTGAGGATAAGATTGGCATTACCAAGGATGGAAAAGCCCGTAAAGAAACTTACTATGGGCATATTCATACGCTTTTTTCGCTGTATCTATTGAACAACACGCAGCAGAGTCTCATGCGAAACCTCTCGCTGTTTCCTATTGCGGGCATATCGGTACGCCGCATGGCTGAATGGCTGCATTTGCGGAATCTGAATGATGTAGACGAGCTTATAGAAATGGGCTTTGTTACGCCAGCAGCCGGACATATGATCCGCCTGCATCCCATGATGCAGGAAATTGTCATTGCGGACCTGAAGCCTTCTGTGAAGAAATGCAAAATACTCCTGACCAACCTGCAGGAGATTTGCCTGGCCCATGGCGTGGACGTGCCCTATTTCAAACCGCTGTTCCAAACGGTGGAAAACATCATTGCCTATATAGAAAAGGATGAGCCAACCTTCTTCCTGCGCTTCCTGGAGGACGTGTTCCCGTACATGGAAAAGTATCAATACCGGCCTGGCATGGAGCGGGTGCTTTTCGCTCTGGAGACGGCGGTCCCGAATTACGGAACAAACGAAGACCGTGCATTGCTGCTGGATTACCGCGCCACGATGGAGAAGAACGATCAGAAGGCAATCAAATACGAAAAGGACGCGCTTGCACTGATTCCAGAGATCAACGCAAGCAACGCCCTGCTGGTATCCAATTTACATTCCAATCTGGGGGGCTTGTATGCCAATATTAAGCAATATGCCTTGGCCTCCGAGCACATGGAGACTGGTCTGCGTATCCTGGAGGAATATCAACCCATTCCAAGGCATGACATGATAGCAAAGATAGCCAGCTATGCCATGCTGCAAAACAATATGAAACACCCGGAGAAAGGCTTTGCGATCTTGGAGAAGATGGCCCAAGGGTTGCAAAACAACCATATGGAACATTCTGGCGACTATGCCATGGTCTTGGAGGCCATGGGTGGTATCTGTTTAAGCCAAGGCAAAATACCTGAGGGAACCAGCTATCTGCGACAGTCGCTGGCCCTATTCGAAAAGGTATGCGGCGGAGACACTGAATTGATGGAACGGAAGAAGCAGGCAATGATACAGACATATGAAAGTGCTGGTGTGAACCTTAATTTGTGGTTAGAAGCATGACTGCTGAATCTGTGACAAAACTCGTCATGGCATAGACTGCTGATATCCAATTTCTAAGAGAAAGGCTTTCAGAGCATTCTGGTCTGAAAAAGCCGGACAGGGTGGATCATTTTCTTCTAAATTTTTCGAAAATATGTTAAAATTGGTTGTAACTTGTATTGAGCTTGCCAACGCAAACACAACTGGCAGAAAAAGCAGCTGCAAATTCTTCGCATATACGTTTGGACAGAATGTTATGATACAGGGGGAAGCTTCATGAAGGGTTCAGAAGCTAAAATGACCGGATTCATGGAAGGTGCAGATAAACGCTATATCATCCCCGTTTATCAACGCAAGTACGACTGGAAGCTGGAAAACTGCCGGCAGCTATATAGCGACCTGAAAAAGATCGTGCAGGATGGACGGAGCAGCCACTTTTTTGGCAGCATTGTTTCTTCCGTAGTGCCACAGGGCAGCAAAATAGTGTACCATATCATCGATGGCCAGCAGCGCCTTACGACGGTTACACTGTTATTATTGGCAATGCGCAATCTTATTGCACAGAAGCGTATTGCGGCCCAGAGCGAGCGTTTAGACGAACAGATCACCCAGCGCTTTCTTATTTCCCCGTGGGCGGCATTGGACGATCAGATCAAACTGCGTCCCGTCAAGGGGGACAGGGAGGCTTTGGTCAAACTGTTTGGAGATGAAGCCGACTTTGACCTGTCTTCCAACCTTACGCATAACTACCGCTTTTTTTGCGAGATGCTTTTGAAAGAGAAAATTCCGATTGATGAGCTGTACGCAGCCATAGGGAAACTCGAGATTATCAGCATTACCTTGGACCCCGGGGACAATGCGCAGCTGATCTTCGAGAGCCTGAATTCCACCGGTTTGGCCTTGGAGGAAGGGGACAAAATTCGCAACTATATGTTGATGGGGCTTACGCCCAGTGAGCAAAATGCCTATTACGATGCCTACTGGGAAAAAATAGAAAAATGTACCAGCCCTGACGTTAGTGGTTTTGTTCGTGACTATTTAAGCATCAAGCAGCAGGTTACGCCTACGATTCACGCGGTGTATCCCGCGTTCAAAGCCTATGCGGAAGATGCGCAACTATCTGCAAAGCTAATTCTTGAGGATTTGCTCCGCTATGCAAGGCTTTTTGAGAAGCTGCGCACTTGCCGCAGCGGTTTGCAGGATAAACGTCTGGATGATTGTCTGTATCGCTTATCGCGCTTGGATATTGGCGTTACCCGACCGTTCTTTATGGAAGTGCTCCGGTTGAATCAAGATGGCAAGCTCTCCGAGGAAAGCGTACTGCAGGTCTTTTTGATTACAGAAAGCTATTTGTTCCGCAGAAATATCTGCGAAGTACCCACCAATGCACTCAACAAGATTTTCCTGATGCTCAACCGGGAAATTTTGCGCTATGACGGTACGGCAGCAAATTATGTGGAAAAGCTGATCTATGCGTTGCTTGTAAAAAAGGAAAGCGGGCGGTTCCCGGACGATGAAGAATTTGCAGCAGCCCTGACGGCCAAACAGGTGTATCTTATGCGCGGCAAGTACAAGGCGTATTTGTTTGAACGTCTAGAAAATTATGGCACGGTGGAAAATAAAGCGGTTTATCAGCAGCTGGACAATAAGGTCTATACCATTGAGCATATTATGCCGCAACATTTGACTCCGGCTTGGACGCTGGCGCTGGGAGACCATGCTGCTGAAATACATGCTACCTGGCTTCATCGCCTTGCAAACCTCACGCTAACAGGATACAATCCAAGCCTTAGCAACAAGACCTTCCAGGAAAAACGCGATGCCGAAGAGGGCGGTTATAAAGCCAGTGGCTTCAGAATGAACCAGAAAATTGCGCAAAAAACCTCATGGGGGCTACAAGAACTGGAGGAGCGCAATCACGAGCAGGTTTCGCAGGCGCTTAAAATCTGGGCCTATCCTCAGAGTGACTTTGAACCCGTGTCAAAGGGGTTTGACTTTTGCACCTTGGATGATGAGGACGTTGATTTAACTGGACGGGATATTGTCAAATACAGTTTCCAGAACATGGAACAACCCGTATCCAGCTGGAGCAACATGTTTGAGCATGTGGTGAAGTTTCTCCATGAACGGGACAAATCTGTGCTGTTTGCACTGGTGAATGCCCGGGGCGAAGCGTCCTCGCTTTCCACCGTATTTTCTGTCACGGAACAAGGTGTTCGCAGCGCATTAAAAATTGACGAAGGCATTTATGTAGAGAAAAACACCAGCACTGCTTATAAAATTTCCATTCTGCGGCGTTTGTTTGCGCAATATGGCCTGAATCCCATGGATCTGGTATTCTTTCTCAGGGATGAAGGCATTGCCGGTTCCGCAGCAGGAAGCCTGTAAGAAGTCCGCAGTCGTTACTGGACCTATGCGTTACCGAAGATTCAGAAGCAGAACGCTTACCGGGGAACTTTTGCCAATAGTAGTCCGGTAACATCCAACACGCTGTTCGGGTTCTTTGGCATTTTCAGGCAGCATTGGAGCATATTGATCGTATGCCCCAGTCCACCTTTGACGAGATTGTCAAGAAGTATGTGGAAATGAACATCGCTTACCCTTTTCAGAAAGGCAACGGTAGCAGTATACGTATTTGGCTGGACTTGATGTTGCGAGCAGCGTTGCATCGGGTGGTGGACTGGAGCAAGGTGGACACGGAGGATGACCTGCTGGCTATGAAGTGCAGCCCCATCCGTGACATTGAAATCAAGCATGTTTTGAAAAATACGCTAACGGAAGATGTCAACAGCTGCGAGGTTTGTATGAAAGGTATTGATAACAGCTATTACTACGAAGGCTATACAGCATTCAAGGCAGAAGAATTATAAATCTGAACATAAAATAGGCAAACTTGTAAGCCCGTTATCGTGGAAAGAATATGAGATTGATGTTATGTTTATGAAAAAATAATTGTATAGCTTCACGCTCCCTGGCAGAAGATTCTCTCCCGCAAGGGGGCGTTTTTGTCAATTCCAGCTCAATTTCGCCTCCATGTGCTTTCGCCTCCTTTTTTGTAAACTGTGATTGTCCGCAAGCGGTGTAATGCCGATATCAAGCGGGCAAGCAGATGAAAGAAACGGAGGCTTTTATCATGAGAAATAAAAATGAGGAATTAAAGAGAAAACTTAAAAAGGCAGCAAGCATTAGTCTTTGCGCAGTACTGGCAGGCGGCCTTGCAGCAGGCTTCGTCGTCCACAATGCAGTTGCCCGCCATAT
>OLSM01000651.1_pt1 | contig 31599 bp, 22 predicted proteins | sample 1672721 | NCBI WGS metagenome assembly OLSM01 (sample SAMEA3136717, study PRJEB25190) | human gut metagenome
AGGTTAAAACAGGTAGTCAGCATATCGTCATAATTTGGATACTGATTCAGGTCTGACAAATGCTGAAATGAGAGGATCAGCTGAAAGGTCATGATGATAATTGTAACTGCAAGGATCAAAGCGATGACAACTTCCAGGATTGAAGTGATCCATTTCAAAAAGGCATTGGCATATTTTTTCATGGTTGTCTCCTGATTATTTCAAATTGCTGCGTTTACGCATTCTGGAATCCAGGATTTTCTTGCGGATACGCAGTGACTGCGGCGTAACTTCGAGCAGTTCGTCGGTATCAATGAAATCCAGCGCCTCTTCCAGGCTTAATATGCGCGGCGTAGTGAGCCTTAATGCTTCATCCGCGCTGGAAGAACGGGTGTTGGTCAGATGCTTGGTCTTGCAGACATTTAGTTCGATATCTTCAGCTTTCCCATTCTGGCCGATTACCATACCTGCATATACTTTTTCACCAGGGCCGATAAATAAGGTGCCTCGCTCCTGGGCGCTGAATAATCCGTAAGTTACAGACTCCCCATTCTCAAAGGCAATCAGGGAACCCTGCTTGCGGTACTGAATATCCCCCTTGTAGGGCGCATAGCCGTCAAAGCTGGTGTTGAGGATTCCGTTTCCTTTTGTATCGGTTAGAAATTCTCCTCTGTATCCGATCAGCCCTCTGGATGGGATGGAAAATTCCAGACGTGTATAGCCGCCGTTGGAGGCGCCCATGTTCTGCAGTTCCCCCTTGCGCTGGCTCAGCTTGTCGATGACGGTTCCTGTGAATTCGTCGGGGACGTCCACATAGGCAATTTCCATGGGTTCCAGCTTTTTGCCGTTTTCATCCGTCTTGTAGAGGACCTCTGCCTTGCTTACGGCAAACTCATAGCCTTCGCGCCTCATATTTTCGATCAGGACAGACAGGTGCAGCTCGCCGCGTCCGGATACCTTGAAGCTGTCTGCATTTTCCGTTTCCTCCACGCGGAGGCTGACATCGGTGTTTAACTCTCGGAACAGTCGGTCTCTGATGTGGCGGGAGGTGACATATTTTCCCTCTTTGCCGGCAAAAGGGCTGTCATTGACGATGAACTGCATGGATATTGTGGGCTCGGAGATTTTCTGGAAAGGAATCGCTTCCGGGCAGTCGGGAGAGCAAAGGGTGTCCCCTATGGAAATACCGGAGATACCGGAAATGGCTACGATAGAACCGATGCTTGCTTCTTTGACTTCCACCTTGCTGAGGCCGTCGAATTCGTACAGCTTGCTGATCTTTACCTTTTCCAGTTTATCCGGATCGTGATGGTTTACAAGTACCATATCCTGGTTGACGGAAATAGTACCGTTATCTACTTTTCCGACCCCGATCCGTCCCACGTATTCGTTGTAATCAATGGTACTGATCAGTACCTGTGTCGGTGCTTCCGGGTCGCCTTCCGGCGCCGGGATATAGTCCAGGATTGTTTCAAATAAAGGCTGCATGTCCTTCTCATCGTCAGTCAGGTCCAGCACGGCAATTCCGGACTTGGCGGAAGCATAGATGAAGGGACAGTCCAACTGCTCATCGGAGGCGTCCAGATCCATGAAAAGTTCCAGCACTTCGTCGATGACCTCGTCGGGCCTTGCCTCTGGCCTGTCTATTTTATTGATGCAGACGATAACAGGCAGTTCCAGCTCCAGCGCCTTGCGCAGCACGAATTTGGTCTGTGGCATAGCCCCTTCAAATGCATCCACAACGAGGATCACGCCGTTGACCATTTTGAGGACGCGCTCTACCTCGCCGCCGAAATCAGCATGTCCGGGCGTATCGATGATGTTGATTTTGGTTCCTTTATAGAAGACGGCAGTATTTTTGGAGAGAATTGTGATGCCCCGTTCCCTCTCGATGTCATTGGAGTCCATGACACGTTCTGCGACTTCCTGGTTCTCGCGGAAAACACCGCTCTGTTTTAAAAGTTCGTCGACCAGGGTGGTCTTGCCGTGGTCAACGTGGGCGATAATCGCGATATTTCTAATATCTTCACGTTTTGTTTTCATAATTTTCAACACTCTTTCCTACTTATGTTATGTGGTTACAACTTTTTTATTCTATCACAAAAAATTACGGAAGGGAAGGTACATTTACAGAAAGAAGCGGGAGCGGAAGCTCACATATCACTATTCACGGGGCCGTGCACCATGCTGCACGGCATCCGGGACAGTAAAATGATGGAGCGGGCATCTGGAGCTTCGCCACAGTAACTCTAAATTTACGATATTCTTCATGGTATTTGGACAATTTTCGCCTGGATCTTAAAACTTTGTCGAACGATTCAGACCTGTTTTTCGTTCTAAAGCATAAGTCATGTTCATAGACTTAGTATTGACTCAAAAATACCACTCAGAGGAAGGGAGAACTACAAAATTATGTCAGATAAGATTATTGAAAACAATCAGGTAACAATCATGGGCGAGGTGGCTTCAAAATTCACATACAGCCACGAGGTATTCGGAGAAGGTTTTTATATGGTGGATGTGCTTGTGAAAAGGCTCAGCAATTCAGATGACCGGATTCCGCTTATGATTTCAGAGAGACTCATTGATGTGACCCAGGATTATACAGGGGAATTCATTATGGCCTCCGGGCAGTTCCGCTCTTACAACCGCCATGAAGAGCAGAAGAACAGGCTGGTGTTATCTGTATTTGTGCGGGAAGTTGAGTTTATCGACGAGGAGCTGGACGGGGCGAAGACAAACCACATACTGCTGGAGGGATACATATGCAAAAAGCCCGTGTACCGGAAAACACCGCTTGGACGTGAGATCGCAGACCTGCTGCTGGCAGTGAACAGGCCTTATGGAAAATCAGATTACATACCATGCATCTGCTGGGGCAGAAATGCCAGATATGCATCCGGTTTTGAGGTGGGAGAGCATGTGCAGATTCTGGGCAGAATCCAGAGCCGGGAGTATGTAAAAAAATTATCTGAGACAGAAACGGAGACACGCATAGCGTATGAAGTATCTGTAAGTAAACTTGAATGTATGGAAGATTAAAGATAGAAGGAAGAAGGAGTGTCATTTTGTAAAATGACGCTCTTTCTTTACGTTGACATCAACCATTTTTAATGTTAAACTTTGGAAGAGATAAGCGAATTAGATTAGGAGGATGTATATGTCAATTTTTGAAGGAGCCGGCGTGGCTTTGATTACCCCATTTAAGGCAGATGGCAGTGTGAATTATGATAAGCTCGATGAGTTGATAAACTACCACTGTGAGAATGGCACAGACAGTATTATTATTTGTGGTACGACAGGCGAATCTTCTACATTAACCGAAGAAGAACATATGGATTGTATTAAGTTTACGATAGAGCGCACGAAGAAACGGATTCCGGTAATCGCCGGGACCGGATCCAACTGCACCCGCACCGCGGTGGAGATGTCAAAGGAAGCTGCGGAGGATGGGGCTGACGGCCTGCTTGTCGTGACTCCTTACTATAATAAGGCCACACAGGCCGGGCTTGTTGCCCATTATAAGGCGATTGCACAGGAGGCAAAGGCTCCGATCATTTTATACAGTGTTAAGAGCAGGACCGGCATGAATATTGAACCGGCTGCGGTAGCGCAGATGGCCAGAGAGGTGGAGAACATCGTGGCTGTTAAGGAAGCGTCCGGGGATATTTCCCAGATTACGAAGATTATGCAGCTGACAGACGGAAAGATTGACCTCTATTCCGGCAATGACGATCAGATTATACCTTTGATGGCTCTGGGCGGCAAGGGCGTTATTTCCGTATTGGCCAATATTGCGCCGAGAGAGACGCACGATATCTGTGAGAAGTTTTTCAAGGGAGATCTGGAAGGCAGCCGTGCACTTCAGCTCAAGGCGCTGCCGCTGATCGAGCAGCTGTTCTGTGAGGTGAATCCGATACCGGTCAAGAAGGCGGCGAATCTTATGGGTATGGAAGTAGGCGGCCTGAGAATGCCTTTGACAGAGATGACGGAAAAAAATGCGGCAAATCTGGCAAAAGCAATGGCTGATTTCGGGATTAAGCTTGCTTAATCAGGTAAATATATGATTGTGAAAGGGATATCATACGTTGAGTAACTGGCTCAAATGTGGTATCCTTTTTTATATAGAGGGACTCCTTTGAGAGTTCCGTACATTATATGAAAAGGCTCGGGAGGGACAGATATGATAAAGGTTTTAATGCATGGCTGCAACGGAAAGATGGGACAGATGATAACAGGACTCATCAGAGACGATGAACAGGTGGAGATTGCCGCAGGCGTGGATGCTTATACAGGGCTTGCTAATGACTATCCTGTGTTTGAGAGTGTGGATTCCTGTGATGTGGATGTGGACGTGGCGATTGATTTTTCAAACGCCGGAGCGGTGGACGGGCTTCTGGACTATTGTGTGGAAAAGCAGGTTCCTGTGGTGCTCTGCACAACCGGCCTGTCAAAGGAACAGCTCAAAAGGGTCAGTGAGGTCTCCAAAAAGGTCGCAGTGCTGAAGTCTGCGAATATGTCCATGGGAATTAACTTACTTCTGAAAATGCTCAAGGATGCCGCGAAGGTGCTTGCTCCGGCGGGCTACGATATTGAACTGGTGGAGAGGCACCATAACCAGAAGGTGGATGCTCCCAGCGGCACGGCCCTTGCTCTTGCAGATTCTATGAATGAGGCTTTGAATCATGAATATACTTATGTATATGACAGAAGCCAGGTGCGCAAAAAGAGGGAGAAGAAGGAGATGGGCATCTCAGCTGTCCGCGGCGGTACGATTGTCGGGGAGCATGAGGTGATTTTTGCCGGCCCGGACGAGGTGATCGAGTTCAGGCATACGGCTTATTCCAGAAGTGTTTTTGGAAAGGGTGCAGTGGAGGCGGCCAAATTCCTGGCAGGAAAAGAGGCCGGTATGTATGACATGAGTGATGTGATTCAATTTTAACATGATAAACGTGGATTGAAACCATCACAATGTATGGGGAGGAAGTATTATGAAAGATCTGGAAACAAGATATCTTGAGCGGCTTTCTGATTTATATCCGACGATTGCCGCGGCTTCAACAGAGATTATTAATCTGCAGGCAATTTTAAATCTGCCCAAGGGAACCGAACATTTTTTGACAGACATCCATGGGGAGTACGAGGCGTTTGCACATGTGCTGAAGAATGGGTCTGGTTCGGTAAGAAGAAAGATAGATGATGTTTTCGGTAATACCTTAAGTTCCAGGGACAAGCAGTCCCTGGCTACGCTGATTTATTATCCCAAGGACAAGATGGCCCAGGTGAAAAAAGTGGAGAGCAATATGGAGGACTGGTACAAGATCAATCTGTACCGTCTGATTGAAGTTAGCAAACGGGCGGCGAGCAAGTATACGAGGTCCAAGGTAAGAAAGGCGCTTCCGAAGGATTTTGCATACGTGATCGAAGAACTGATTACGGAGAAAGTGGAAGTAAATGATAAGGAATCTTATTATAATGAGATTATTAAGACAATTATCCGAATAGGCCGGGCGGAGGAGTTTATCGCGGCGATTTCGGAGCTAATCCAGCGTCTTGTCGTGGATCATTTACATATTGTGGGAGATATCTATGACAGAGGCCCGGGCCCCCATATCATTATGGATAAGCTGATGACCTATCACTCCCTGGATATCCAGTGGGGCAATCACGACGTCCTCTGGATGGGCGCGGCAGCAGGGCAGAGAGGCTGCATGGCGAATGTGGTGCGTATCTGTGCGAGGTACGGCAATCTGGATATTCTGGAGGACGGCTATGGGATTAATCTGCTTCCTCTGGCTACATTTGCGCTGCGGACTTACGGGGATGACCCGTGCACCTGCTTTGCACTGAAAGGACCGGAAAAGGCAAATAAGGCGGAGATGGAGATGGATCTTAGGATGCACAAGGCGATTTCCATTATCCAGTTTAAGGTGGAGGGGCAGATTATAAAGCGCCATAAAGATTTTGGGCTGGATGACAGGGCTCTTCTGCACAAGATTGATTTTGAGAAAGGGACGGTTAACCTTGACGGGACGGATTATCCTCTTCTGGATACGAATTTTCCGACGATAGACCCCAAAGATCCCTATAAGCTTTCGGAGGAAGAGAAAGAGATCATGGAGCGTATGGAGCGCGCATTTCTCGGCTGTGAGAAACTGCAGGAACATATGCGTTTTCTGCTTGCAAAGGGCAGCCTGTACAAGGTTTATAATCATAATCTGCTGTATCATGGCTGTGTGCCTTTAAATGAAGACGGCAGCCTGAAGGAAGTGTGTCTGTTCGGAAGAAAGTTTAAGGGAAAATCACTGTATGATGCCCTGGACCGGTATTTGAGAAAAGGATTTTTTGCATTGAACGAGAGGGAACGGGAGGACGGCAAGGATATGATGTGGTATATCTGGCTGAATCCGAATTCTCCGCTGTTTGGAAAGAATAAAATGGCTACATTTGAGAGATACTTCCTTGCAGAGAAGGAAACACATGTGGAGAAGAAGAATCCGTATTATTATCTTCTCGAGAAAGAAGAGGTGATCGACAATATTATGCGGGAGTTCGGTCTCTGTCCGGATGAAGCGCATGTTGTCAACGGTCATGTCCCTGTAAAATGCAAGAATGGAGAAAGCCCCATAAAATGCAACGGCAAGGTACTTGTGATTGACGGTGGATTTTCGAAGGCTTACCAGAAGGAGACGGGAATTGCTGGTTATACGTTGATTTACAATTCTTACGGACTGCTTCTGGTTGCCCATGAGCCTTTTGAATCCACAGAAGCGGCGATCCAGAAGGAGAGCGATATCCACTCGGATTATATGGTGGTAAAGCGGGTGCTGGAGCGGCGCCTGGTCGGTGATACTGATATTGGAAAAGAACTGAAGGAGCAGGTGGCAGATCTGGAAAGGCTGCTTGCGGCATATCGAAGTGGTGAAATTATCGAAAAAATATGAGAAACGAGGTACTGCCCGGAATCCATTTTCCGGGCAGTCTGCGCATATAGAAATATTAAGACAGAAAGGCTTGGAAATAACATGGAAAAATATGCAGGGCAGGGATTTTCAATACCTGATAATGTAGAGGTGACGGAACCTCTGAAAATCTATTTGAAAGAGATTGGGAGCATTCCTCCTCTCAGTGCCGGTGAAGAGCTCGAACTGGGGAAAAGAATCGCGGCAGGGGACACAGACGCGAAACGGAAGCTGGAGGAGGCGAATCTCTGTCTGGTCGTGTCAGCCGCCGGGCAGTACAGCGGGCGCGGCCTGCAGTTTTTGGATCTGATCCAGGAAGGCAGTATTGGGCTGATGCAGGCTGTAGAAATGTTTGATTATACAAGGGACGGCACATTTTCCGATTATGCACGCAGCTTTATTGAGGAGGCCATAAAACGTGCAGTCGATGAACAGTCCAGGGAAATCCGTGTGCCGGCTTATGTTGCAGAGAATATGAAAAAGGTACAGAAAATCTCAAATGAACTGCGGCAGGAACTGGGGCGTGCGGCTACGGCAGGCGAGATTGCGGGAAGGATTGGGGATAAGACAGAAGAGGAAGTGAAAAGCGTGCTGGCATTTCTTGAAAATCCGGTTTCACTGGAGGCTCACACAGAGGAGGAAGAGGATGATATTCTGGAAGATCATATCGAGGATCAAGAAGAAAAGACTCCGGAAGATGCGGTGAATCTTTTAATTCAAAAAGAAGAAGTGCATCATCTCCTGGAGAATCTGAGCGAAAGGGAACGTCATGTAATCAGCATGCGTTTTGGTCTGGAGGATGGCAGGGTCCATACCCAGGAAGAAGTTGGACGGGAGCTGAATGTGTCAAAAGAGCGGATCTGTCAGATTGAAGAACGTGCGATGAAAAAACTCCGCGAAGCCGCCGAAAAAGAATAGTATCCGAGGTTCCTGTTAAAATAGAAATTTTTCCCACACATAAACATTCTAAAATTGCAAATATTACTAACACAAGATTATGAATGGAAAGGGAGAAATAAAATGAAAAGATTTAAAAAGTTTTTATTATTAATGATGTGTGTTGGAGTACTTTGCGGTGTAACAGCATGTGGTACAGATAAGAACACAAACGATGGAAAAACAAATACAACTGACGAGAAGAATATGAACGATGCTACAAACGGCAAAGACACCAAGGATAATAAAGGCGATGGTGCGGTAGATAACGCAGTGGATGATGTAACGGATGCTGTAGATGATGCTGCTGATGATCTTACAGATAACAATGGTCCTGAAAAGGATAATCTGGAAGACAGAAATACGAACAACAAAGATGTAAATAATAACGATGCAGCTAACAACACAGATAACAATGCTGCAAACAACCAGTAGGATAACACTGCAGAATCTGCGAAGGGGTCTGACCCCTATGCGCCCCATTTTCTTAATTGTTTCAAACAATTAAGAATTCGAGGTTCATAGGGGTCAGACCCCTAGTTTTTTCAACTTTACTGTGGTAAAATAGCACAATGAGACATTTCATAAGTTAAGATATCATTCGAATACGTAAAGAAACAAAAGTAAAGGAGTACATATTATGAGTATGGAAAGAAAGCTTGTTATGGGCAACGAAGCGATTGCCCTGGGTGCTGTCCGTGCCGGTGTGAGAATGGTGGCCGGTTATCCGGGGACGCCGTCGACAGAGATTCTGGAGACAGTTGCAAAGCATAACGATGGTAGTATCCACGTAGAGTGGTCTACCAATGAGAAGGCTGCCATGGAGGTCGGTGCCGGAGCCGCTTATGCAGGGGCCAGGACGCTGGTTACGATGAAGCAGGTGGGGCTGAATGTGGCTTCCGACCCGCTGATGAGCCTTGCTTATGTTGGGGTGAAAGGCGGTATGGTGATTGTGTCGGCTGACGATCCGGGACCGATATCCTCTCAGACGGAACAGGATACAAGGCACTTTGCACAATTTTCAAAGCTTCCTGTATTCGATCCCTCTTCACCAGACGAGGCATACCTGATGATTGCGGATGCCTTTGAGTATTCGGAAAAATACCAGACACCGGTTCTCTTTCGCCCAACGACCAGGGTCTGCCATGCCTGTGTGAGCATTGATCTGCTGCCAAAGCTGGATGTGCCTGAGCCGGAAGGGTTCATCAAGGATACCATGCGCTGGGTAATTTTCCCCAGGCTTTCCTACCAGAATCATATCAAGATAGAAGCGAGAAATGTGGAACTGTCGGAAGTCTTTTCTTCCTACGACAAGAACCTGCGAAGGGAAGGAAAAGGCAGGAAAGGCGTTGTCTCTGGCGGGGTAAGTTTTGCGTATACGAGCGAAGTGATACCGGAGGATGCGCCGCTTTTGAAGATCAGCACGCCTCATCCGTTTCCGGAGCGTCTGGCGAAAGAATTTATGGAGGACCTGGATGAAGTGCTGGTACTGGAAGAACTGGATCCGGTGATTGAAAAGGAACTGCTTCAGATTGTGGGTAAATACCATCTGAATGTAAAGATTTGTGGAAAACTTACGCATGATACGAAGAATGCGGGGGAAAACAGTGTGGAAAGCATTAGGGGGGATCTGGAGCATTTTCTTGGGGCCGAAGAAATTGATTCAAAAGAGCAGGGCAGTGCACGGGGGGATATACCGCAGCTGCCGGTCAGGCCTCCGGTTCTGTGTGCCGGGTGTCCCCACAGAGCTTCCTTCTATGCAGTGAAGAAGGCAATGCGCGGGAAAAAGGCGGTATTCAGCGGGGATATCGGCTGTTATACCCTGGGAAACGCGAAGCCGCTGGATATGGTGGATACCTGCCTCTGTATGGGGGCAGATGTAACGATCGCCCAGGGATTACATATTATAGAACCCGACGCGGTGAACTTTGCGTTCATCGGAGATTCCACATTTTTCGCTTCCGGTATTACCGGAGTTGTGAATGCTGTTTACAATCAGACGGACATTGTGCTGATTGTGCTGGATAATTCTACAACGGCGATGACCGGCCACCAGCCTCATCCTGGAACAGGTGTAACCATGATGGGGGAGGTTGCGGCCAAAATCAGTATCGAGAATATTTTGCGGGGAATCGGGTTAACGTGGATTGAAACCGTTGATCCGCTGAACCTGGAGCTTGCTGCAGACACGGTGAAGAGGGCAGCCAAAGAAAAGGGGGTGCGTGCCGTGATCTTCAAGTCTCCGTGCATTGCGGTAGCAAAACCGGGAACGTTATATGAGGTAAAGCAGGAGTCCTGTACAAAGTGCAAGGTCTGCATCAGCCAGCTGGGATGCCCGGCAATTACAGTAAATGGCGGTGAAATTGTGGTGGAGCCGTCTCTGTGTTATGGATGCGGCCTTTGCAGCCAGGTATGTCCGTCAGGAGCAATCGGGGAGGTGGAAAGCGATGAATAAAAGTTGTCTGTTATGTGGAGTCGGAGGACAGGGCGTTGTGCTTGCCTCTAAACTAATTGCCTATGCGGCTATGGAGCAGGGAAAATTTGTGAGAACGACGGAGACCATCGGGATGGCACAGCGCGGAGGCTCTGTTGTGAGCCATGTGCGGATGGGGACAGAGGTGCATTCTCCGTTGATTCCGCTGAAATGTGCGGATATGCTGCTGGCATTTGAACCGGCAGAGGCGGTGCGCTGTCTGCCGTATTTAAAAGTGGGCGGTACAGTGATCGTCAGCAGCAAGGCGGTAAAACCGGTTACGGCCACGCTGAGCGGCAGTACATATGAAGGAACCGAGATGCTGGATTATCTGAAAAAAAATGTAGAGAACCTTGCCATATTGGACGGAGAAGAGATCTGCAGCCAGGCGGGTTCTTCCAGGGTTTTGAATGTAGCGCTGCTGGGCGCGGCGGCTGCCAGCGGCGTGCTGGACATTTCCGCAGAAGAGATGGAAAGTGCCGTGGCCGTCAACGTGAAGGAAAAATTTCTGGATATGAACAGGAAAGCATTAACACTTGGAATGACCGCGTTTGAAAAGGCATAGAGGGGAGCAGATATGAAAATGACAGAATTACAGCTGGAGCTGATTAAAGAAAATCTGAAACAGCTGACATCCAAAGATTGTTTTTACAAAGAAAAGTTTCAGGATATCGACGTTTCAAAAATACAGAGCCAGGAAGACTTTGAAAAGCTGCCGTTTACCTGGAAGGGAGATCTACGGGAGGCATATCCGCTGGGGCTGCAGGCCGTGCCCGATGAAGAGGTAGTGAGAATTCATTCGTCTTCAGGGACAACGGGGACTCCGGTTATTATCCCTTATACCAAAAAGGATGTGGAAGACTGGGCGAAGATGTTTGCCCGCTGTTACGAGATGGCCGGAATCACGGCGCTGGACAGAATTCAGATTACTCCCGGATACGGACTGTGGACCGCCGGTATCGGATTTCAGGCAGGCGCCGAGTATTTAGGTGCAATGACGATTCCGATGGGACCAGGTAATACGGATAAACAGCTCCGCATGATGAAGGATATGAAAGCCACCGTTTTGTGTGCGACTTCTTCTTATGCACTGCTTTTGGCGGAGGAGATTGCAAAAAGGGGTATTTCTGACAAGATACATCTGAAAAAGGGCGTGATCGGTTCCGAGCGGTGGGGTGAAAAGATGAGAAAACGGATCGCCTCGGAGCTGGGGGTTCAGTTGTATGATATCTATGGGCTGACGGAAGTGTATGGGCCGGGAATTGCCATGAGCTGTGATTATGAATGCGGAATGCATTATTGGGATGACTATCTGTATTTTGAGATTGTGGATCCAAAGACAGGGGAAACTGTACCCGACGGTGAAATCGGCGAGCTGGCGATTACAACCCTGCGCAAACAGGGCGCACCGCTTGTCCGATACCGTACCCATGACCTGACGCGTTTTATACCGGGTGAGTGCAGGTGCGGTTCAAAGTTCCCGCGGATCGATACACTGATCGGAAGAACGGATGATATGGTAAAGGTAAAAGGCGTCAATATCTTCCCGAGCCAGATTGAAGAAATGCTGGGCGGAGTACCGGAGGCTTCCAGCGAGTACCAGTTTATGCTGGACCATATGAATGGAAAAGATGTCTGCACCCTGTTTGTGGAAGTGAACAAGAATGTGGATAAAAAGCAGGCGGAAGAAGCTGTGAAAAAGGCGTTTAAGACGAAAATCGGTATTACTGTGAATGTGATGCCGGTATCAATCGGAGATCTGCCGAGAAGCGAGAAAAAATCTACACGTATATTTGATAACCGATATTGATAAATGTTTGACAATGATGTTCAAGGGGGTCAGACCCCTCTGCAGAGGGGTCTGACCCCCTTGAACAAGAAAGGAAGAAGATGAAATTCAGACCATGTATTGACATCCATAATGGAAAGGTGAAACAGATCGTAGGAGGCAGCCTGCGGGATCAGGGGGACCAGGCGGTTACCAATTTTGATTCGGAGCTGGACGCTGAATGGTATGCTGGACTTTATCGGCGGGACGGTCTCAAGGGAGGCCACATCATCCTTCTGAACCCTGCAGCTTCGGAATATTATGAAGCTACAAAAAAACAGGCTTTGCTCGCTCTCGCCGCATACCCCGGAGGGATGCAGATCGGCGGTGGAATCCATGCAGGTAATGCGGCGGAGTACCTGGAAGCGGGAGCCAGCCATGTAATTGTGACTTCTTACGTTTTTCAGGACGGAGTGTTCCATGGGGAAAATCTGAAACGCCTGGTGTCCGCTGTCGGAAGGAAACATATCGTACTGGATCTGAGCTGCAGGAAGAGAGGCGGGGCATATTACATTGTAACAAACCGCTGGCAGACCTTTACCGATGTCCGCCTTACGCCTGAGGTACTGGACAAGCTTTCTGCATCCTGTGATGAATTCCTTGTGCACGGTGTCGATGTGGAGGGAAAATCTTCCGGTGTGGAGACGGAGCTTGTGTATATGTTAAGTGGGTGGAATAAAATCCCCGTCACATATGCAGGCGGTATTGGCAGCATGGAAGATCTGGACGCCTTTGCTTCCGTGAGCGGGAAAAAACTGGATTTTACAATTGGCAGTGCGCTGGATTTATTCGGAGGAAACATTCCCTATGAGATTATTGCAAAGCTGTAAATGAATTATTAACAAGTAATGAATTTGTTGAATTCACTGGAAGATAGTGTTAGAATGGAGCGTAGAGTAAATTTAGACAAGGAGTAAATTACAGATTATGGGTTTTATAGAGAAGATTTTCGGAACACACAGCGAAAATGAATTAAAGCGTATTTACCCAATCGTGGATCGGATCGATTCGTTGGAACCAGAGTTTCAGGCTCTTTCCGACGCAGAATTAAAAGACAAGACAAGAGAATTCAAAAGGCGGCTTGCCGATGGGGAGACCTTGGATGATATCCTTCCCGAAGCATATGCAACCGTTCGGGAAGCGGCAAAGAGAAGTCTGGGAATGCGCCATTACCGCGTCCAGCTGATCGGCGGAATTATCCTTCATCAGGGACGTATCTCGGAGATGAAGACCGGTGAAGGTAAGACCCTGGTTTCTACACTTCCTGCATATCTGAACGCGCTGGAAGGAAAGGGCGTGCAGATTGTAACAGTCAATGACTATCTTGCAAAGCGTGATGCCGAGTGGATGGGAAAGGTTCATGAATTCCTGGGACTGACCGTAGGGGTAGTCTTGAACTCTATGGATAATGATGAGCGCCGTGCAGCATACAGCTGTGACATCACATATGTTACCAATAACGAGCTGGGCTTTGACTATCTGAGAGATAACATGGTCATTTATAAGGAGCAGCTTGTACAGAGAGGACTGAACTACGCCATCATCGATGAGGTCGATTCCGTTTTGATCGACGAGGCCAGGACTCCTTTGATTATTTCCGGCCAGAGCGACAAGTCTACAAAGTTGTATGAGGCCTGCGATATTCTGGCGCGTCAGCTGGAACGGGGCGAGGCCAGCGGCGAATTCTCCAAGATGAACGCCATCATGGGGGAAGACATCGAGGAGACGGGAGACTTTATCGTTAATGAGAAGGAAAAGGCAGTCAACCTGACCGAAGACGGTGTGAAGAAAGTAGAGAAGTTCTTCCATATCGAAAACCTGGCGGATGCCGAAAACCTGGAGATCCAGCACAATATCATTCTGGCACTGCGCGCACACAATCTGATGTTCCGCGATCAGGATTATGTAGTGACTCCGGAGGGGGAGGTTGTGATCGTCGATGAGTTTACCGGACGTATCATGCCGGGACGCCGCTATTCGGACGGCCTGCATCAGGCAATAGAAGCGAAAGAACACGTAAAGGTAAGGCGTGAGAGTAAGACACTTGCGACCATTACATTCCAGAATCTGTTCAACAAATACGAGAAAAAGAGCGGGATGACAGGTACGGCCCTCACAGAAGAAAAAGAGTTCCGTGATATTTACGGAATGGACGTGATCGAGATACCGACCAATGAGCCGGTACAGAGAATGGATCTGGAGGACGCGGTATATAAGACTCAAAAAGAAAAGTTCAAAGCGGTTGTGGAAGAAGTCGAGAAAGCTCACGCGAAGGGGCAGCCGGTACTGGTCGGCACCATAACCATCGAGATCTCCGAGCTGCTGAGCAAGATGCTGAAAAAAGCGGGCATCCCGCATAAAGTTCTGAATGCCAAATATCATGAAATGGAGGCCGAGATCGTAGCGGATGCCGGTATACACGGCGCGGTAACGATTGCCACCAACATGGCGGGCCGTGGTACAGATATTAAGCTGGATGACGAGGCAAAGGCCGCGGGCGGACTGAAGATCATCGGTACGGAACGCCACGAGTCCAGACGAATAGATAACCAGCTGCGCGGACGTTCCGGACGTCAGGGAGACCCGGGGGAGTCCCGTTTCTATATTTCCCTGGAAGACGACCTGATGCGCCTGTTCGGTTCTGAAAAGCTGATGAGCGTGTTCAGCACACTTGGAGTAGAGGACGGAGAGCAGATCGAACACAAGATGCTTTCCAGTGCGATTGAGAAGGCGCAGAAGAAGATCGAGAGCAACAACTTTGGTATCCGTAAGAATCTGCTGGAATACGATCAGGTCATGAACGAGCAGAGAGAGATTATTTACAGCGAGAGACGCCGTGTGCTGGACGGCGAGAGTATGAGGGATACGATTTACAGCATGATCACGGAATACGTGGAGAATACAGTGGACCGTTTCGTGTCATCGGAAGTAGATGCTGAAGAGTGGGATCTTACTGGTCTGGATGTGACTCTGCATGCGGTCATCCCACAGCTGAAACTGCCTTCGGTGAAAGAGGCGCAGGAGATGCAGCAGAAGGAGCTGAAACACCTTCTGAAGGAACGCGCCGTAAAAGCTTATGAGGCAAAAGAGGCAGAATTTCCGGAGGCAGAGCATCTGCGTGAGGTAGAGCGTGTCGTATTGCTGAAAGTCATTGACGGCAGATGGATGGATCATATCGACGATATGGATCAGCTTCGTCAGGGAATCGGGCTTCAGGCATACGGTCAGAGAGACCCGCTTGTCGAGTACAAGATGATGGGATATGATATGTTCGGCGAGATGACCAACTCCATCGCCGAGACAACCATCCGCACCCTGTTCCACCTCCGTATTGAACAGAAGGTGGAAAGAGAACAGGTGGCAAAGGTGACCAGTACCAATAAGGACGAGAGTGCGGCAAAGGCACCGAAGAAGCGTGAACATGCCAAGGTATATCCGAATGATCCGTGTCCATGTGGCAGTGGTAAGAAATATAAGCAGTGCTGCGGACGTAAGGTTGTATAAAATCGAAGCAGATAACAAAAACGTGGAAACCATCATGGTTTCCGCGTTTTTTTGTAAAATCGTTCATTGCCTGACACTATTTTTGTTTCTTTGGAAATTTAGAATAAGATTTGTTCTGTTTCATGCCGCCCCGGCACTCTGCAAGTTCGCTGACAGTGACGAGCTGATATCCGCGTCTGGTAAGTTCCGGAATGATTGTCTGGGAGGCAGTGGCGGTCGCTTTATACAGATCGTGCATCAGTACGATATCTCCATCCTTTACATGGTTCAATACGGCTTTCTGGGTACTTGCGGAATCCCGCGTTTTCCAGTCTAAGGTATCGATGGACCAGATGATGGAAGGCATTCCCACCCATGATTTGATGTTGGAACTGGTGGCACCTCCCGGTGGACGCATCACAACCGGATTTATACCGATTACTTTTTTGACGGCACGATTGGTTTTGGAAACCTGTTTTTGAACTTCCTTTTTCCCAACCCGGGTCAGAATTTTGTGATCATAAGTGTGATTGCCAATCTGACACCCGTTGTCATAAGCCTTCTGTACGGTTTTGGAGTAAGTCGATACGCGGCTGCCCACCACAAAAAATGTGGCAACGGAATCATTTTTCTTCAGGGTTTTTAAAATAGTTGGGGTATAAACCGATGGTCCGTCATCGTAAGTGAGGGCAACCATCTTTTTGTTTTTATCGATTTTCCGTGTCAGAACCCCTTTTTTATTAAAGTAACATAAGTAATGGGAAATATTCTTTTTCCCGGTAACTGCCTGTCCGTTTTTCCCGAAATAGTATTTGTTTTTGCCAACCTTTTTCCACCGGTTTTTCAGCTTTTTTCCGTTCTGATAAAAATAGAAATGTCCGTTTTTATCATGGATAAGTCCCTGCAATACCGGTTTGGGATTTTCCGTGGAAGGAACCACCGGTGTTTCCGTTGGAATTTCGGAAGAAATTTCCGTGGAGTCATTTGCGGGCAGTTCTGTATTCAGATCTGCCGCATGGATAGCAATCCGGCCTGAAACTATGGTTAATGTCAGGGCAAATAACAATATTCCAAGGGGAAATAAATGAAATTCTTTTCTTCTTTTCATACAAAATCTCCTTATCTTTTGTGACATGTATTTGCTGTTATCATACACACTTTACAGGCAAAAAGAAAGATGAGAACAAATGTTCTGATTGAGATAGACAAAGTCAGATCTTTGTAGTAAAATTAGCATATATGTGCAGACTATAAAGATATGGATTTTATCTTTTTTTTCATGGAATAAAGTTAATTTTACGATAAATTTGAGAAGGGAGAGGGCATTATGGAGTTCAAATTACATGCCCCATATGAGCCAACCGGTGACCAGCCGCAGGCAATTGAAAAATTAGTCAAAGGATTCAAAGAAGGCAACCAGTTTGAAACGCTGCTGGGTGTGACCGGTTCGGGAAAGACCTTTACGATGGCAAATGTCATTCAGGCACTGAATAAGCCAACGCTGATTATTTCCCACAACAAGACACTGGCGGGGCAGCTGTACGGAGAAATGAAAGAATTTTTCCCGGAGAATGCCGTCGAGTATTTTGTTTCCTACTATGATTATTATCAGCCGGAAGCGTATGTGCCACAGTCGGACACTTATATAGCGAAGGATTCCGCGGTAAATGATGAGATTGATAAGCTGCGCCTTTCTGCCACGGCAGCGCTGGCGGAGCGAAAAGATGTCATCATCGTGGCATCTGTCTCCTGTATCTATGGCATTGGTAGTCCGGATGACTATATGAACATGATGGTTTCCCTGCGTCCCGGAATGGAGATTGACCGTGATGATGTGATCAAGGGACTCATTGACATGCAGTACACGCGCAACGAGATGGATTTTAAGCGTGGTACGTTCCGGGTGCATGGCGATGTACTGGAGATTTTTCCGGCGAATAATACCGACACGGCGATCCGTGTGGAGTTTTTCGGGGATGAGATCGACCGGATTACGGAGGTGGATGTGCTTACCGGAGAGATCAAATGTATATTAAAGCATGCGGCTGTGTTTCCGGCGTCCCATTATGTGGTGCCACAGGAAAAAATGAACGCAGCGTGTGACCGTATCGAGGCAGAACTGGAAGAGAGGGTCAGGTATTTTAAGGGTGAAGATAAGCTGCTGGAAGCGCAGCGTATCGCGGAGCGCACGAATTTTGATATTGAAATGATGAAGGAAACCGGATTTTGCAGCGGCATCGAAAACTATTCCCGCCATCTGGCAGGACGTGCCGAGGGAGAAATGCCGGAGACACTGATGGATTATTTTCCGGACGACTTTCTGATTATTGTGGATGAGTCCCACATTACGATTCCACAGGTGCGTGGAATGTATGCAGGGGATCGCTCACGGAAGCAGACACTGGTGGACTATGGATTCCGTCTGCCGTCCGCACTCGATAACCGCCCGCTTAATTTTGAAGAGTTTGAGAGCAAGATTGATCAGATGCTGTTTGTATCAGCTACGCCGAATGTCTATGAGAACGAGCATGAATTGCTGCGTGTGGAGCAGATTATCCGTCCGACCGGACTTCTGGACCCGGAGATTTCCGTGCGACCGGTTGAGGGGCAGATCGATGATCTGATCGGGGAAGTTAACAAAGAGACGAAAAATCACCATAAAGTGCTGATCACGACACTGACCAAGCGTATGGCGGAGGATCTGACACAGTATATGAGCGAACTTGGCATCCGTGTAAAATATCTGCACTCGGATATTGATACCTTAGAGCGTGCAGAGATTATCCGTGACCTGCGTCTGGACGTGTTTGATGTACTTGTCGGTATCAACCTGCTGCGGGAGGGACTGGATATTCCGGAGATTACGCTTGTGGCGATTCTGGATGCGGACAAGGAAGGATTCCTTCGTTCCGAGACTTCACTGATCCAGACCATCGGACGTGCGGCAAGAAACAGTGAGGGACATGTAATCATGTATGCGGATAAGATCACGGATTCCATGCGTGTGGCCATTGATGAGACGGAGCGCCGCCGCAAGCTTCAGCAGGCATACAATGAGGAACATGGAATCACACCGAAGACCATCCAGAAATCTGTGCGTGATCTGATTGCAATCTCCAAAAAAGTGGCAGCAGAGGAGATGGAATTTGATAAAGATCCGGAATCCATGAGCCGCAGGGAATTAGAAAAACTGATCGGGGACATCCAGAAGAAAATGAGGAAAGCTGCCGCGGAACTCAATTTTGAGGCGGCGGCAGAGTATCGTGACAAGATGGTAAAACTGAAAAATATGCTTCGGGATATTGAGGAATAGATAAAAGAGAGGAAACAAAATGCCGAAAAAACAGAGAAAATATATTAAAATACGAGGCGCCAACGAACACAACTTAAAATGCATCGATGTGGACATTCCGAGAGATGAGTTTGTTGTTCTGACCGGACTGTCAGGTTCCGGAAAGTCTTCGCTTGCGTTCGATACGATCTATGCGGAGGGACAGCGGCGCTACATGGAGTCTTTGTCTTCCTATGCAAGACAGTTCTTAGGACAGATGGAAAAACCGGATGTAGAGTCAATTGAGGGACTTCCGCCGGCAATCTCCATTGACCAGAAATCGACGAACCGAAACCCGCGTTCCACCGTCGGAACCGTGACGGAAATTTATGATTATTTTCGACTGCTGTATGCCCGCATAGGAATTCCACATTGTCCGAAGTGTGGACGTGCCATCGAGAAACAGACGATCGATCAGATGGTAGATGCCGTGATGAAACTGCCGGAACGCACACGCATCCAGATCCTTGCGCCGGTTGTGCGCGGGCGTAAGGGCGAACATCAGAAATTATTCGAGAAAGCAAAAAAAAGCGGTTATGTGCGTGTGATCGTGGACGGAAATATGTATGAACTTTCGGAAGAAATTCCGATGGATAAAAACATCAAACACAATATTGATATTGTGGTCGACCGTCTGGTGGTAAAACCCGGAATTGAAAAGCGTCTGACCGATTCCCTGGAAAATGTTTTTGAGCTGACCGGGGGGAATGCGATTGTAGATGTGGTGGACGGGGAACCAATGAATTTTTCCCAGAATTTTGCGTGTCCGGATTGCGGAATCAGTGTGGATGAGGTGGAACCGCGAAGCTTTTCGTTTAATAATCCGTTTGGTGCCTGTCCGGTCTGCTACGGACTCGGTTACAAGATGGAGTTTGATGAAAATCTCATGATTCCGGATAAGACACTGTCTATTTCCGAGGGGGCAATTCAGGTAATGGGCTGGCAGTCCTGCACCGATCCGTCCAGCTATACCTATGCCACCCTAAAAGCGTTGTCGGAAGGATATGGATTTTCTCTCGATACACCATATAAAGATCTGCCAAAAGAAATCCGGCATATGCTCATTCATGGCGGAGATGGCCGGATATTAAAGGTGCATTATAAAGGGCAGCGTGGAGAAGGCGTCTATGATCTGAATTGGGAAGGCCTTATTAAAAATGTCGAGCGCCGTTACCGGGAGACGGGATCGGACACGATGAAGCAGGAATATGAGCAGTTTATGCGTATTACACCGTGTGCTGCCTGCCATGGACAGCGTCTGAAGCAGAGTTCTCTTGCGGTTACGGTTGCAGACAAAAATATATATGAGATGACCGATATGTCGGTAAAGGATCTCGTGAAATATCTGGCGGAAATGCAGCTGACGGAACAGCAGCAGTTCATCGGCAATCAGATTTTAAAGGAAATCCGTGCCCGTGTGGGCTTTTTGCAGGAGGTAGGTCTGGATTATCTGACATTGACACGTGCGACCGGAACCTTGTCCGGAGGAGAGGCGCAGCGCATCCGCCTGGCTACCCAGATCGGTTCCGGACTGGTCGGCGTGGCATATATTCTGGATGAGCCGAGTATTGGACTGCATCAGCGGGACAATGACAAGCTGCTGCATGCACTGATGAATCTTAAGAATCTGGGAAATACGCTGATTGTCGTGGAACATGATGAGGATACCATGCGTGCGGCCGACTACATTGTGGATATTGGTCCGGCAGCCGGCGTCCATGGTGGAGAAGTCGTTGCGGCCGGTACTGCGGCGGATATCATGAAATGCAAAAAATCCATTACCGGCGCTTATCTGAGCGGCCGGATGAAGATTCCGGTACCATCAAAACGGCGCAGACCAACCGGATTTCTTACCATCAAAGGAGCGCGGGAAAATAATCTGAAAAATATTGATGTGCAGGTTCCGCTTGGTATCATGACCTGTATCACCGGAGTATCGGGATCGGGAAAGAGTTCCCTGACCAATGAAATTCTGTATAAGCATCTGGCGCGAACTTTAAACCGGGCACGCTGCATCCCCGGAGATCACGATGATATTCTGGGTGTGGAACAACTGGATAAGATTATCGATATTGATCAGTCACCGATCGGACGCACACCGCGTTCGAATCCGGCAACCTATACCGGTGTGTTTGACATGATCCGTGATCTGTTTGCGGCAACTCCGGATGCAAAGGCACGTGGATATAAGAAGGGACGTTTCAGTTTCAACGTCAAAGGCGGACGCTGTGAGGCCTGCAGCGGAGATGGTATCATAAAGATCGAGATGCATTTCCTGCCAGATGTGTATGTGCCGTGTGAAGTCTGCGGTGGCAGGCGCTATAACCGCGAAACACTCGAAGTGCGCTATAAAGGAAAGACGATCTATGACGTGCTGGATATGACGGTGGAAGAGGCATTGGAATTTTTCAAAAATGTACCAACGATCTACCGAAAGATTCAGACACTGTACGATGTCGGACTTTCCTATGTAAAATTGGGACAGCCTTCCACAGAATTATCCGGAGGAGAAGCGCAGCGTATCAAACTTGCCACAGAACTGAGCAAACGAGGAACGGGAAAAACCATTTATGTACTGGATGAGCCAACCACCGGACTGCATTTTGCGGATGTACACAAGTTGGTGGAGATTCTCAGAAAGCTTTCGGACGGCGGAAATACCGTTGTCGTCATCGAGCATAATCTGGACGTCATCAAGACGGCTGACTATATCATTGATATGGGACCGGAAGGCGGTGACGGTGGCGGAACCGTGATTGCACAGGGGACTCCGGAGGAAATCTGCAAAGTTCCGGAATCGTATACCGGTCAGTTTTTAAAACCGTATCTGGAATCGAAGAACGTATAAAATAGCGAAAATGCACAGATTTTTGTCCCGGGAACAGAGAGATTCCTTAAAATTTAATTAAAATGCTTTAACCTATAAAAAAATGTTTGAAAAATGGGATGAATTGTATATAATGTTACTGTATGCATAAAAATATGATTAACTGCAGATTTGCGCCATAAACGCAGATCAGATTTTGATAAAGAAAGATAAAAAGAAAATAGGAAGGGGCATTCGGGATGATCGGATCAGATATCGGAATTGATTTAGGTACTGCGAGTATTTTAGTATATATTAAAGGAAAAGGTGTTGTATTAAAAGAGCCTTCCGTTGTTGCATTTGACAGAGATACCAATAAAATTAAAGCAATCGGTGAGGAAGCAAGGCTGATGCTTGGAAGAACACCGGGAAACATTGTGGCAGTCCGTCCTCTTCGTCAGGGTGTAATTTCAGATTATACCGTCACAGAGAAGATGATCAAGTATTTCATCCAGAAGGCACTTGGAAAGAAGAGCTTTCGTAAGCCGCGCATCAGCGTCTGCGTACCGAGTGGTGTTACAGAGGTTGAAAAGAAAGCCGTAGAGGATGCAACTTATCAGGCAGGAGCCCGCGAAGTAGAGATTATTGAGGAACCAATTGCAGCAGCAATCGGTGCCGGTATTGATATTTCCAGACCATGCGGAAACATGATCGTAGATATCGGAGGAGGTACTTCGGATATCGCAGTCATTTCTCTGGGTGGTTCTGTTGTGAGCACTTCCGTGAAAATTGCAGGAGATGATTTTGACGAAGCCCTGGTCCGCTATATGAGAAAGAAACATAATCTTTTGATCGGTGAGCGTACCGCAGAAGATATCAAGATCAAAATTGGTACATGCTACCCACTGGCACAGAATGAGACGATGGATGTCCGTGGCCGTAATCTGGTAACCGGTCTGCCAAGAACCATTACGGTAAGCTCTGAGGAGACAGAGGAAGCTCTGCGTGAGGCAACATTACAGATTGTGGAAGCTGTACATTCCGTACTGGAGAAAACTCCACCGGAACTGGCAGCAGACGTTGCAGACAGGGGAATTGTCCTGACAGGTGGCGGCTCCTTGCTTCGCGGTCTGGAGGAACTGATTGAAGAACGTACCGGAATCAACACGATGACGGCAGAGCATCCTATGACCTGTGTAGCAATCGGAACCGGAAAATATGTAGAATTCCTTGCAGGAAAAAGAGACGAGGATTAATGCATAAAGTGCGCGTTTATGCGCACTTTTTATCGCATGTCTATAAAGCTCGTGAGGGCATTTGCCGATATAAATTAAAACTGTGAAAATTGAGGTGTCATAAATGGTAAAAGGATTGTATACCGCCCATACGGGAATGGTAAACGAAATGAAGCGTCTGGATATTCTGGCAAATAATCTGGCAAACGCAGACACAACAGCATATAAAAAAGAAGGAACGACGAGTCGTACTTTTGCCGATGAGATGTCTTTGCGCATTAAGGATTCTTCTAATATGGGGATTCCGAAAAAGCTTGGAGATATTACATATGGGGTTCACCTTGGGCAGGTATATACGGATTATTCCACGGGAAATTTCAAGGTGACAGATAACACCACAGATTTTGCGATTGAAGGAAATGGCTTTTTTGCCGTGGCATTCACGGACAAGCAGGGAAATACTTCCGTGAAGTATACGCGGGATGGAGCCTTTACTGTAAATAAAGAGGGGTATCTGGTGACGAAGGATGGCGATTATGTTTTAAATGCCACTGGTGCAATGAATGGCGATCCGGGTCAGAATAATTATATACGTCTGGATCCAAATGCTGCGATTACCGTGAATAAACTGGGATACGTCATGCAGAATAACCAGATTGTCGGAACGATCGGCATGGTGGATGTGGATAATTATGACTATCTTGAAAAATACGGTGAGAATCTGTATAACCTTCTTCCGGGAGGAAACCGGATTGCAACAGATGCCAATATAGAGCAGGGCACACTGGAGACTTCCAATGTAAATGTTGTAAATGAGATGGTAAATATGATTACAATTCAGAGAGCCTATGAGGCAGGACAGAAGGTAATCACTTCCATAGATGGAACACTTGACCGGGCAGTTAACAATGTCGGTAAAGTATAATAGTCGCTGAAAGACCGCAAGGAGGAAATAGAAGCGTATGATGAGATCACTTTATACTGCGGCAACCGGAATGATTGCGCAGCAGACAAATCTGGATACAATTTCAAATAACCTGTCCAATGTGAATACGACAGGTTATAAGACGGAACGTACCGAGTTTAAATCTTTGCTGTACCAGACACTGCAGACAAAGACAACGACGGCAAATGGTGCCAATAAACCGGTAGGTGCACAGGTAGGACTCGGAACCAGAGTGGCAGCGACCATGTCCAACTATACGCAGGGGGCGCGTGAAGAGACAGAGATTCCGACCGATTTTGCACTGGAAGGAAAGGGATTCTTTGCCGTGCGGGGTGTGGATGGACAGACATATTACACCAGAAACGGTAACTTCTCCTGGAGTCAGGATTCGAATGGAAACACAATTCTGGCAACCTCAGAGGGGCTTCCGGTATTGGATTCCAGAGGAAATACCATTCGTGTGCCAAGAGGCGTATCTTCGGAAAGCATGGTATTTTCGAGCAATGGAACGATTGGCTATAAAGATGCAACCGGCAATGTAGTGTCATTAAACCAGTCTTTTGGAATCTATCAGTTTAACAATCCGGCAGGACTGGAGAAAATGTCAGGAAGCAAACTTGCAGCGACTGCAGCTTCGGGAAATCCGATGCTGGAGGGACAAAATGCAGGGCTGACGAAAACCGGTGTATATCAGGGCTACATCGAAGCTTCAAATGTACAGGTTGCAGATGAGATGGTAAATATGATCATTGCACAGCGTGCATATGAATTAAATTCCAAGGCAATCACGACCTCGGATTCCATGCTGGAGACAGCAAATAATCTGAAACGATAGGCAGCAGTTCCGAATTACTTACATAAGAGGGATATACTATGGATATTTCATCAATCAGTACAAATTATACGGTTGCAAATGCAGACAAAAGTACAGAGCAGGGCAATTCTATTCAGAGTTCATTAAAGAATATTTCATCGGACTCCTCAGAGGAACAATTAAAAGGTGTCATCAAAGATTTTGAATCTTATTTTGTGGAGCAGGTCATCAAACAGATGAAAGATACATTTACTTCGGATGATGACGAGGATTCTACGATGTCACAGTACAAAGATCTGTATATGGATCAGGCAATCGAGACGGTGGCAGATGAAATGGTGGATCAGATCGGAGAAAGCTATACACAGACACTGTATGAGCAGATGAAACGTAATATTGGCCAGTAGTAGCATCAGCACAAAGAAAAGAGGAGAGACTGTTTACAACAGTCTCTTTTTTAGAGAATGGGGAACATATTTTGGAAGAGAATCTTGAGAGCATTGAAGGATATGTAGATCACATCATCTATCGAAATGCAGACAACGGATATACCGTACTTGTTCTGGTGTGTAACGAAGAAGAAGAGACTTGTGTGGGGGTATTTTCGGATATTGCCGAGGGAGAAAACATTAAGGCAAAGGGAAGTTATACAGAACATCCGACTTACGGCAGACAGTTTCAGGTAAAGAGTTTCGAAGAAAAGGCACCACAGGATGAGGTGGCAATTGAGCGGTATCTGGGATCAGGGGCGATCAAAGGGATCGGAATTGCCTTAGCGGCAAGGATTGTGCGAAGATTCAAGGCAGATACCTTCCGTATCATTGAAGAAGAACCGGAGCGGCTGGCGGAGATCAAAGGCATCAGCCAGAGAAAGGCGATGGAAATCGCGGATCAGGTGAATCAGAAAAAAGATCTCCGGCAGGCAATGATTTTTTTGCAGCAATACGGGATCAATACCACACTTGCCGTGAAAATATATAAAACATACGGGCAGGAAATATACGGAATACTGAAAGAAAATCCATACCGTATGGCAGATGATGTGGAAGGGGTCGGATTCCGCACGGCAGATGAGATCGCATCCCGTGTGGGAATCCGCACCGATTCCGATTTCCGGATTCGAAGCGGTATCCAGTATGTGCTGCTGCAGGCTGCCGGAGAGGGGCATACCTATCTGCCGATGCAGGAACTGACGCAGCGGGCAAGCCGGCTTCTTGAGGTAGACCCGGAGCACATCGAGCAGCATTACATGAATCTGGCGATGGATCGCAAGATCATTATGCGCCAGGTGGAAGACAGTACGCAGATCTATGCGGCAACCTATTTTTATATGGAGGCAAATACCGCTACCCGTCTGACACAGCTGAATGCTGTGTTTGATGTTCCGGATATCGAAATTGAGGACAGAATCCGAAAGATTGAAAAGAAGACGGGAATGGATCTTGATGAGCATCAGGTAGAAGCGGTAAAGGAAGCCGTAAGAAACGGTGTTCTTGTGATTACCGGAGGCCCCGGAACGGGAAAAACAACAACGATCAATACAATCATCCGGTATTTTGAATTATCCGGAGAAGATATTATGCTGGCGGCACCGACCGGACGGGCAGCAAAGCGCATGAGCGAAACCACCGGGTATGAGGCACGGACGATTCACCGGATGCTCGAACTGAATGGTGGAATGGAAGGGAATGCCGGATTTGAGCGCAATGAACAAAATCCGCTGGAGACCAATCTCATCATTATTGATGAGATGTCGATGGTGGATATTTCCCTGATGAATTCTCTTCTGAAAGCAATTCTACCGGGCACGCGTCTGATCCTGGTGGGAGATGTGAATCAGCTGCCGAGTGTAGGGGCGGGAAGTGTGCTGAAGGACATTATTGATTCGAAGATGTTTCCTACGGTAATGCTGACAAAAATTTTCCGACAGGCAAGCACCAGTGATATTATTGTCAATGCGCATAAGATTAACCGGGGAGAAAAAGTCAGCCTGGATAACAAGAGCATGGATTTCTTTTTCCTGAAGCGTTATGAGGCAGATAAAATTATCAACGTTACGCTGCAGCTGATCAAGCAGAAACTTCCGAAATTTGTGGGGGCAAGCGAATACGATATCCAGGTGCTTACGCCTATGCGGAAAGGGCTGCTCGGAGTAGAACGTCTCAATACGATTCTGCAGATGTATCTGAACCCGCCATCGGACAGAAAAAAGGAGAAAGAGCATGGGGCGATCGTTTTCCGGGAAGGCGATAAAGTCATGCAGATCAAAAATAATTATCAGCTGGAATGGGAGATCCGCAGCAAATATGGACTCTGCATAGACAAAGGAACCGGGGTGTTTAACGGAGATACCGGAATTATTGAGGAGATCAATGATTTTGCAGAGACCATCACGGTAAATTTTGATGAAGGGCGTATGGTGGAATATTCGTACAAACTGCTGGATGAGCTGGAACTTGCGTATGCTGTGACGATCCATAAATCACAGGGATCGGAGTATCCGGCCGTTGTCATTCCGCTTCTTTCCGGACCCCGCATGCTTATGAACCGGAATTTATTGTACACAGCGGTTACAAGAGCAAAGAAATGTGTTACGATAGTGGGAGATGATACAACATTTGAACAAATGATTGAGAATAATTCCCAACAGAGACGTTACAGCGGTCTGAAGGACCGGCTGTTGGAAAATAAGGAGGAAGCGTAAATGAAAGCACAGATTTTAACGGAAGATCAGATTCCGGAAGCGCTCAGTATTGCAAGGGGTGTCTTTGATTACTGTCTGCGTGCGCGGATCACGGATCTGGAAATGATTCATATATTTCTGCAATATACGGAAAACACAAACATCCGGAACATGATTGCAGAAGGAACTCTCACCATGTGGGGAATTTTTGAACAGGGGCATATGATCGCCATGTCAGGAATGCAGAAAGAGGGACATATTACCATGCTGTATGTGCTTCCGGTATTCCAGCGCAGAGGATGTGGCAGATGTCTGTTGGAAGAAATGAAGGCGTATGCGGCAAATCAATATCAGTTACAGAGGGTGACGTTATCGGCAATGCCGGCATGGACAGCGGATTATTTCACAAAACGCCGGTTTCATCCAATGGAGGTAACACAGCCGTGTTCATTTGTTCCGATGCAGGCAAAAACCGTGGCACGCGCGATATATGAAAAGAAAGAAATTCCATCCGGCGTGATCCTCGGAACCAGCATTGGCGGTCTGGCAGTCTGTGCGGCAGTTGCTGTCGGGTTCATGGTATTGTGGATGAATGGAATTGTATAATATGTATATTTATTCATAAAATATGTCACTTTTTTCTCTTGCAAAAAAGGTTGAAAAAAGTGACGATTTGTGATAAAATTTTTACAATTTAGGTAAAGCTAACTCAAGGTAAAAAAAAGAGATTCTCTCTTTTTTTTTGCCAAGATGCAAGAAAGGCAGGGCAAAGAATGAAAGCTTTTTTGATACTGGAAGACGGAACCGTGTTTACAGGTACAAGCATTGGTTCTACACGCGAAATCATCAGTGAGATCGTATTTAATACCTCAATGACCGGATATTTAGAGGTACTTACAGATCCGTCCTATGCAGGACAGGCGGTTGTGATGACGTATCCGCTGATCGGAAACTACGGAATTACACCGGATATGGAATCCGCCAGACCGTGGCCGGACGGATATATTGTAAGAGAGCTTTCACGTATGCCGAGCAATTTCCGCTGTCAGGGAAGCATTCAGGATTTCCTGACAAAGCATGATATTCCGGGAATTGCAGGAATTGATACCCGTGCGCTTACCAAGATTCTCCGCGAAAAGGGAACCATGAACGGAATGATCACGACAAACGAAAATTATAATCTGGATGAAATTCTTCCAAAACTGAAAGAATATACAACCGGAAATGTTGTGGATAAAGTTACCTGCAGCGAGAAGAACGTATTAAAGGGAAGCGGAAAGAAAGTTGCACTGATGGATTTCGGTGCGAAGAACAATATCGCAAAATCGTTAAATGCCCGTGGCTGTGAGGTGACGGTTTATCCGGCACACACATCGGCGGAGGAAATTCTCGGAGCCAATCCGGATGGCATTATGCTCAGCAACGGACCTGGAGATCCGAAAGAGTGCACAGCGATCATCGAGGAATTAAAGAAACTGTATGCAAGTGACGTACCGATCTTTGCCATCTGTCTCGGTCATCAGCTCATGGCACTGGCCAACGGAGCGGATACACACAAGATGAAATACGTGGTGGAAACCATCCGGTGAAAGATTTGTCAACCGGTCGTGTTTACATTTCTTCCCAGAACCATGGCTATGTGGTAGATACCGATACCCTTGATCCGAAGGTTGCAAAGCCTGCATTCGTCAATGTCAATGACGGAACCAACGAGGGCTTAGAGTATGTCGGAAAGAATATTTTCACCGTGCAGTTCCATCCGGAAGCATGCCCGGGACCACAGGACTCTTCGTACCTGTTTGACCGCTTTATTCAGATGATGGGAGGGAATCAGTAATGCCAAGAAATAAAGATATCAAAAAAGTATTAGTAATCGGTTCGGGACCAATCGTCATCGGACAGGCAGCCGAGTTTGACTACGCAGGAACACAGGCATGCCGTTCCTTAAAGGAAGAAGGCGTGGAGGTGTGTCTGGTAAACTCCAACCCTGCCACCATCATGACCGACAAGCAGATTGCGGATCAGGTATACATTGAGCCTCTGACACTTCCGGTTCTTGAAAAAATTATTTTAAAGGAAAAACCGGACAGCATTCTTCCGACACTCGGTGGACAGGCTGGATTAAATCTGGGTATGGAACTGGCAGAGTCCGGCTTCTTAGAAGAGCACGGAGTAAAACTGATCGGTACAACCGCAGAGACCATCTTTAAGGCAGAGGATCGTCAGGCATTTAAGGATACCATGGAAAAAATCGGTGAGCCTTGTGCAGCTTCCCAGGTTGTAAATACCGTAGAAGACGGTATCAAGTTCACCAACACGATCGGATATCCGGTTGTGCTCCGCCCGGCATTCACCCTCGGCGGAAGCGGCGGCGGTATCGCCCACAACGAGCAGGAACTGGTCGATATCTTAAGCAACGGACTTCGTTTAAGCCGTGTCGGTGAGGTACTGGTTGAACGCTGTATCGCAGGATGGAAGGAAATCGAGTACGAAGTAATGCGTGACGGAAATGGAACATGTATTACCGTATGTAATATGGAGAACCTTGACCCGGTTGGTGTTCATACCGGTGACAGTATCGTAGTTGCTCCTTCTCAGACTTTAGGAGATAAAGAGTACCAGATGCTCCGTAATTCCGCATTAAATATCATTGACGAACTTGGTGTAGAAGGTGGATGTAACGTACAGTTCGCTTTAAATCCAGATACATTTGATTATTGTGTAATCGAGGTTAACCCTCGTGTAAGCCGTTCTTCTGCATTAGCTTCTAAGGCAACTGGTTATCCGATTGCCAAAGTTACTGCAAAGATTGCGCTTGGTTACCACTTAGATGAGATTAAGAATGCCGTAACAGGTAAGACATTCGCAAGTTTTGAGCCAGCACTTGACTATTGTGTAGTAAAGGTTCCAAGACTTCCATTTGATAAGTTCATTTCTGCCTCCCGTCATCTGACAACACAGATGAAGGCAACTGGTGAGGTAATGAGTATCTGCACTAACTTTGAAGGTGGTCTCATGAAGGCTCTCCGTTCCTTAGAGCAGCATGTAGACAGCCTGATGCATGGCGATTTTGACAAGTTAAGCGACAAAGAATTAGAAGAACATCTTCATATTGTAGATGATCTTCGTATTTACTGTATCGCAGAGGCACTCCGCCGTAAAGTGGATCCACAGAAGATTCATGACATTACAAAAATTGATTTATGGTTCATCGATAAGTTAAATAACATCGTTGAGATGGAAGCAAAACTTAAGAACGCAGAAGAATTAGACCGTGACCTTTTACTTAAAGCAAAAGAAATGGAATTCCCTGATAAAGTTATCGGAGAGCTTATCGGTCAGAGTGAAGAATATGTAAAGAACTTAAGAAGACAGATGGATATCGTTCCTGCCTACAAAGTTGTTGATACTTGTGCGGCTGAGTTTGCAGCAGAAACACCATATTATTACTCTTGTTTTGGAAGCTTTAATGAAGTAGAAGAAACTTCTGATAAGAAGAAGATTATGGTACTGGGTTCTGGTCCAATCCGTATCGGACAGGGTATTGAGTTTGACTACTGTTCTGTACACAGTGTATGGGCATTTAAAGAAATGGGTTACGAGACGATTATCGTAAATAATAACCCTGAAACAGTAAGTACTGACTTCGATATCGCAGATAAGCTTTACTTCGAGCCTTTAACAGAGGAAGATGTAGAACATATCGTAGAATTAGAGAAACCGGACGGAGCAGTTGTACAGTTTGGTGGACAGACAGCTATCAAGTTAACAGAAAAGTTAAATAAAATCGGTGTTCCAATTCTTGGTACAAGTGCTGAGAACGTAGATGCAGCCGAAGACAGAGAACTTTTTGATGAGATTCTTGAGCAGTGCTGTATCCCAAGACCAAAGGGAGGTACTGTATTTACAAAAGAAGAGGCAATCAAGACAGCCAACGAGATTGGTTATCCAGTATTAATCCGTCCTTCCTACGTACTTGGTGGACAGGGTATGCAGATTGCTATTTCAGATGAGGATATTTCAGAATTTATGGATGTTATCCAGAGATATGCACAGGAACATCCAATCCTTATCGATAAATACCTGATGGGTGTTGAAGTCGAGGTTGATGCGGTATGTGATG
>OLSM01000667.1_pt1 | contig 31199 bp, 30 predicted proteins | sample 1672721 | NCBI WGS metagenome assembly OLSM01 (sample SAMEA3136717, study PRJEB25190) | human gut metagenome
ACAGAAGATCGCTATCATCGGTTATGGTAGCCAGGGACATGCACATGCACTGAACTTAAAAGAGTCAGGATGTGATGTTATCGTAGGACTTTATGAAGGAAGTAAATCATGGGCAAAAGCTGAAGCTCAGGGATTCAAAGTATACACAGCAGCAGAAGCAGCAAAACAGGCTGATATCATCATGGTCCTGATCAACGATGAGTTACAGGCTGATATGTACAAAAAAGACATCGAGCCAAACCTTGAGGAAGGTAACATGTTAATGTTCGCTCATGGTTTCAACATTCACTTTGGATGTATCAAACCACCGAAGAATGTCGATGTAACAATGATCGCACCAAAAGCACCGGGACATACGGTAAGAAGTGAGTATCAGGCTGGTAAAGGAACTCCTTGTCTGATCGCTGTAGAGCAGGATGCTACAGGAAAAGCATGGGATCGTGCACTTGCTTATGGTCTTGCAATTGGTGGAGCAAGAGCTGGTCTTCTTGAGACTACATACAGAACAGAGACAGAGACAGACCTCTTTGGTGAGCAGGCAGTACTTTGCGGTGGTGTTTGTGCACTTATGCAGGCTGGTTTCGAGACACTTTGCGAAGCTGGATATGATCCGAGAAATGCTTACTTCGAGTGTATTCACGAGATGAAACTGATCGTAGACCTGATCTACCAGAGCGGTTTCGCAGGAATGAGATATTCTATCTCTAACACAGCTGAGTATGGTGATTACATTACAGGACCGAAGATCATCACAGAAGATACAAAGAAAGCTATGAAACAGATCCTGACAGACATCCAGGACGGAACATTTGCAAAAGAATTCTTAGTAGATATGTCACCAGCAGGACGTCAGGTACACTTCAAAGCAATGAGAAAACTTGCTTCCGAGCATCCATCAGAGAAAGTCGGAGAAGAGATCAGAAAACTGTACAGCTGGAACGGAGAAGACAAACTGATCAACAATTAATCAGTAAGTCGAAGCGTTTAAAATCTGACTGTAAAAGAAATAACGGACGGTGTAAAGTTCATCTTTACGCCGTCCTTTTTTCGTGGTAATCTGGATATAGATTTAGAAAGGAGTGGTGAGCATCATGGATAGCAGATTAGAAGACTTAAGATCCACCAGAAATCCAAAAGCACGTATTAAAATTATGAAAGGACATTTTGCGACGAGTAACTCGCATCTGAATACATATATCGATATGTCAACAGTCAAGACTCGTCATAACAATGCAAAAGAGACAGCGAAGGAATTAGCCAATGCATATATGACGAATGCAACGATCGATACGATTGTATGTCTGGATGAGACAGAAGTGATCGGAACATTTATGGCAGAGCATCTTGCGAATTCGAGCCAGATGTCTCTGAGTGCGGGGAATAATATTTCTGTGATCACACCGGAGTACAATATGCAGGGACAGATCATGTTCCGTGATAACAAATTACGTATGATTAGGAATCAACAGGTATTGATCCTTGCTGCATCTGTTACAACCGGAAAGACAATCATGCGTGCCATTGAGTCTGTTCTTTATTATGGTGGAAATGTATGTGGAGTATGTTCGATCTTCAGTGCTGTTACAAAAGTTGCTGGAATGGAGATTAAGACAATCTTCACAAGTGCAGACGTACCGGCATATCATGCTTATGATTCGCTGAATTGTCCAATGTGCCAGAAGGGCGAGAGGGTAGAAGCGCTCGTGAACAGCTTTGGATATTCTAAGTTAGAATAGAAGTTATATTCATTAAAAACAACCTCGGCGGAACTGTCGCTGACAGTTCCTGACGGAGAAAACAGCAACAAAAAAACAGCCACATGACGGTATGGCTGTTTTTTTAATATGTCATTCTATAATTAAGCAATTCCGTTAACAGCTTTTGTTAAACGGGAAATCTTTCTGGAGCATGTATTTTTGTGATAAACACCTTTGCTTCCAGCTTTGTTGATTTCAACAATGGCATCTTTTAAAGCAGCTTTAGCTGTTTCAGCATCTTTCTTTGCTACTGCAGTCTCAACTTTCTTTACATAAGTTTTAACTTTAGATTTGATTGCTTTATTTCTAGCAGCCTTTGTTTCGTTTACTAAAATTCTTTTCTTTGCAGATTTGATGTTAGCCAATCTGTCCACCTCCGATTAAATATTTCGATCTGTTGTCGATTTTCCAGTTCGTTAGATCCGGACACGGACGTTCTAACGAAACATACGAACTTATTTTATGTCACGAAAGCTTTTCTGTCAATACATATTTATCAATTATTTGTAAAAACTAGGAAATACAGGTGAAAAAATGTAGAAGAAAGGCGGAAACAAAAATGATGGATCGATATAATGTGCGGACGGATCTTGCACTGGAGCAGAGAGAACGATTTGTCTCGGATCAGATTGAGATTCCTGGAGTTGCTGTGGAAGAAACCTATGATGACATGTGTGAAGTGCGTGTGACGACAGTACGGATTGAGACAGAAAACGGTGCTGCAGTGATGGGAAAACCAGTAGGAAATTATATCACGCTGGAAGCACCGAAAATGGCAGAAGCAGATGAGAGCTATCACAGAGAGATTTCAGGGAAATTAATGGAAGTACTTGAGGGGTGCCTGCCAGAGAAGGAAGAGGGACAGAGTATTCTGATCATTGGACTGGGTAACCGGAACGTCACGCCAGACGCACTGGGACCGCTTGTTGTTGAGCATCTGGATATTACAAGACATCTGGTGAAAGAATATGGAAAATATGCACTTGACGGGGAGGCGGATCGGCTCGTAAGTGCAGTTGTACCGGGTGTCATGGGACAGACCGGGATGGAGACAGTAGAGATCGTGCGGGGAATTGTGGAAGAGACAGAACCGGATTTTGTAATTGCGATCGATGCGCTTGCTGCAAGAAGTGTGAGAAGGCTGAACCGGACAATCCAGATTGCAGATACCGGAATCGCGCCGGGCTCCGGCGTTGGAAATCACAGAAACGCGATCACAGAGGAGACGGTGGGGGTTCCGGTAATCGCCATTGGTGTCCCGACTGTTGTTGATGCCGCGACGATTGTAGGTGATTCTATCGAAGAATATGTTGCAAAATGCCGGGACGAAGGAATGAGAGAAAATAAAGAACATCTGATTCCGCCGTATCTGTATGGGATGTTTGTCACACCGAAAGATATCGATGAAACGATGGAGCGGACAAGCTATACAATCTCGGAAGCGTTAAATGCTCTTGCTGCCGGACAGGCACATATTTAAAAATTGCACATCATATAGTGTTAAGAAAAGATATGAGAAAAGAGAAGAGATGAAAAATTGGTGCAGAAGAACTTCCGGAAAGAGGCAGCGAAAAAGCATGGCAGTAATGGCCCTGATGGCAGTATGCCTGCTTGCCGCTGCATGGGCAGGAACTATGCTTGCCAGAAAAACAAAGTATCCATATCAAGGAAGAGAATATGTGAACCGGGAAATTTTAAAATGTGCCTGGAAGCTGCATATGCCGGAACTTATGTATATAGAAGAAACAGGAAAAGAATCCTTTGAAAAATGGCTTATCAATCAGATGGAGCTATTATTTCCAATCGGATATATGGCAAATGGGGAAGAAGAAAAGACGCTGGCGGTTGAGGATGAAGATACTTACCGTCTGATTTTAAAGAAACAGGCAGAAGATGAAAATGAAGTGCTGGAGGACGGAACTGTAAAAAACAACAAAGAGAAAACAGAAAAAACACAGACTGCAAAGATATCCGAAAAGAAGCTGAAAAATTATGCATATCTGCGCAGCCATTTTTATACTGTAGATCAGACAACAAAGACGGATGCAAAGGAGCTGGATGCCGGAAAACTTCTGAAAAAGAATATGAAGATCAGAAAAGACGGAAGCAAACCGAAGATTCTAATTTATCATACCCATTCCCAGGAGGCATTTAAAGATTCCAAAGCGGGAGATAAAAAAACATCGATTGTCGGTATGGGAGATATTCTGACGAAAGAGTTAAATGATACTTACCGGATCCCGACAATGCACCACGAAGGAGTGTATGATCTGATTGGCGGGAAAATGGATCGTAGCCGTGCATACCAGCTTGCAGAAGTAAAGGTGAGGAAAATCCTGAAAAAATATCCGTCGATTGAAGTTGTGATCGATCTGCACAGAGACGGTGTCGGAAACAACACACATCTGGTGACATCCATAGATGGAAAGAAAACCGGACAGATCATGTTCTTTAATGGACTAAGCCGGACGAAGAAGAATGGAGATATTGCTTATCTTAAGAATCCATACATACAGGATAATCTTGCATTTTCCATGCAGATGCAGCTTGCTGCCGCAAAAAAATACCCTGGTTTCACAAGAAGGATTTATCTGAAAAGTTATCGCTATAATATGCATCTGATGCCCAAATATCTGCTGATCGAGGCAGGTGCACAGACGAATACGGTAAAAGAAATGCAAAGATCGATGAAAGTCCTCGCAGACCTTTTAGATGTGGTGGTGGATCCATAAAAGTATTTACTTCGTGCCGGATTTTATGCTAATATATACAAAGTATGGAAAAGTATAGAAAAAACGGAAACATGTGGAAAAAAGAGAGAGGATATAGAAGGAATGGCGAAGAAAAACACATATGATGCGGAGAGTATTTCAGTATTAGAAGGTCTGGAAGCGGTAAGAAAAAGACCGGGAATGTATATCGGAAGCGTATCTACAAAAGGTCTGAACCATCTGATCTATGAGATTGTAGATAATGCGGTAGATGAACATCTGGCAGGATACTGCAGCGAGATTCATGTCACACTGGAAAAAGACGGTTCTGCCACGATTGCAGATAATGGACGTGGTGTGCCGGTCGATATGCATGCCAAAGGTGTGCCGGCAGAGCGTCTTGTCTATACAACGCTTCATGCCGGTGGTAAGTTCGATGACTCGGCATATAAGACAAGCGGAGGTCTGCACGGTGTAGGTTCTTCTGTTGTAAATGCACTGTCCGTATATATGGATGTGGAGATCAGCCGTGACGGCTATATCCACCATGACAGATATGAAAAGGGAAATCCGGTCGTAGAGCTGGTAGATGGTCTTCTTCCAAAACTTGGAAAAACAAGAAAAACCGGAACAAAAGTAAATTTCCTGCCGGATGGAACGATTTTTGAGAAAACAAGATTCAAGGCTGAAGATGTAAAAAGCCGTATGCATGAAACGGCATATCTGAATCCAGAGCTGACGATCGTTTTTGAAGACTTAAGAGACGGAAAAAAAGAGAAGATCACCTACCACGAACCGGAAGGAATCATCGGATTTATCCAGGATCTGAATGGAAAGAAAGAGAAGATCCATGAGCCGGTTTATTTTAAAGGAACTGCGGACGGAATTGAAGTGGAAGTGGCATTCCAGTATGTCAATGAGTTCCATGAAAATATTCTTGGCTTCTGTAATAATATTTACAACAGTGAAGGCGGAATGCATCTGACCGGATTTAAAACGACATTTACGACCGTGATCAACCAATATGCAAGAGAACTTGGAATTCTGAAAGATAAAGATGCGAACTTTACCGGAGCAGATATCCGAAATGGAATGACTGCGATCGTATCCATCAAACATCCGGATCCCCGCTTTGAAGGACAGACGAAGACAAAACTGGATAACCCGGATGCGGCAAAAGCGACAAGTAAGGTGACCGGCGATGAAATCGTGCGTTATTTTGATCGTAATCTGGAAACGCTTAAGAAAGTGATCGGCTGTGCAGAGAAAGCGGCAAAGATCCGTAAGACAGAAGAAAAAGCGAAGACCAATCTTCTGACAAAGCAGAAATATTCCTTTGACAGCAACGGAAAGCTTGCAAACTGTGAAAGCCGTGATGCGTCAAAATGTGAGATTTTTATTGTCGAGGGAGATTCCGCCGGAGGATCTGCAAAAACAGCGCGTGACCGTATGTATCAGGCAATCCTGCCGATCCGTGGTAAGATCCTGAATGTAGAAAAAGCAACGATCGACAAGGTGCTTGCAAATGCGGAGATCAAGACGATGATCAATGCATTCGGCTGTGGCTTTTCGGAAGGTTATGGAAATGATTTTGATATCAGCAAACTCCGTTATGATAAGATCATTATCATGGCAGATGCGGACGTGGATGGTGCACACATTTCGACACTGCTTCTTACATTGTTCTATCGTTTTATGAAAGAGCTGATCGATGAAGGACATGTCTACATTGCGATGCCGCCACTTTATAAAGCGATGCCGAAAAAAGGCGAAGAAGAATATTTGTACGATGACAAAGCACTGGAGTGTTACCGGAAGACACACGAAGGTCCGTTTACATTGCAGCGGTACAAAGGTCTGGGCGAGATGGATGCAGAGCAGCTCTGGGAGACAACACTGAATCCGGAAACCCGTATTTTAAAAAGAGTTGAGATTGAAGATGCGAGAATGGCTTCTGCAGTGACAGAGATGTTGATGGGAACGGAAGTACCGCCGCGAAGAGAATTTATTTATGAAAATGCTGCAGAGGCAGAACTGGACGTATAAAGGAGAAGAAAGATGCAGGATTCACAGATCATAAGAACCGAGTATTCGGAAGTGATGAAAAAATCATATATTGACTATGCGATGAGTGTTATTGTTGCCAGAGCGCTGCCGGATGCACGTGACGGATTAAAGCCGGTGCAGAGACGTACGCTTTACGATATGCACGAACTGGGTATCCGCTATGACAAGCCATACCGGAAATGCGCCCGTATCGTTGGGGATACGATGGGTAAATATCATCCGCACGGTGACAGCTCGATTTATGATGCACTTGTCGTGATGGCACAGGATTTTAAAAAAGGAATGATACTTGTAGACGGACATGGAAATTTTGGCTCCATCGAAGGAGACGGAGCGGCCGCCATGCGTTATACAGAAGCAAGGCTTGCGAAGATTACGCAGGAAGTGTATCTGGCTGACCTGGATAAAGATGTCATTGATTTCGTGCCGAATTTTGATGAGACAGAGAAAGAGCCGGAAGTTTTGCCGGTCCGTATCCCAAACCTTCTTGTAAACGGTGCGGAAGGTATCGCGGTCGGTATGGCAACCAGTATCCCGACACACAATCTTGCCGAGGTTGTAGATGCTGTCAAAGCATATATGAAAAATGATGATATCAGTACGAGACAGCTGATGAAATATATCAAAGGACCGGATTTTCCGACAGGAGGAATCGTTGTAAATAAAGACGATCTTGTGAGTATTTATGAAAGTGGAACCGGCAAGATCAAACTTCGTGGAAAAGTGGATGTCGAAGAGATGAAGGGTGGCAAGAAACGTCTTGTCATTTCCGAGATTCCATATACGATGATTGGAGCCGGAATTGGAAAATTCTTAAACGATGTCTGCAATCTTGTAGAGACAAAGAGGACAAGTGATATTGTAGATATTTCCAATCAGTCATCTAAGGAAGGAATCCGGATTGTTATTGAACTGAAAAAAGGTGCAGATGTAACCAATCTGACAAACATGTTATATAAGAAAACACGTCTGGAAGATACCTTTGGCGTAAATATGCTTGCTGTTGCAAATGGGCGTCCGGAGACGATGGGACTCAAAAGGATCATTGAGCATCATGTAGATTTTCAGTTTGAGCTGACAACGAGAAAATATAAAAATCTGCTTGCGAAAGAGCAGGATAAAAAAGAGATCCAGGAGGGTCTTATCAAGGCATGTGACGTCATTGACCTGATCATTGAGATCCTGCGTGGGAGCCAGTCTGTAAAAGACGCCAGAGCATGTCTGACAAAAGGAATTACGGAAAATATTAAGTTTAAATCTAATATTTCCAGAAAAATGGCGGCAATGCTCCGTTTTACAGAACGTCAGGCAAATGCCATTCTGGAGATGCGGCTCTATAAGCTGATTGGTCTGGAAATCGCAGCGCTTATGAAAGAGCATGAGACGACACTTGCAAATATTGCAAAATACGAAGATATTCTAAATAATTATGATTCCATGGCAGCAGTGATCATGGAAGATTTAGATCAGATTAAGAAAGAATTCGGCAGAAAGAGACGGACTGTTATTGAAAATGCAGAAGAGGCTGTCTTTGAAGAGAATAAGATCGAAGAACAGGAAGTTGTCTTCCTGATGGATCGTTTCGGTTATGCCAGAACGGTAGATGCCGCAACATATGAGAGAAATAAAGAAGCGGCGGACAGTGAGAATAAATATGTCCTGCATGCGATGAATACCGGAAAACTGTGTGTATTTACAGCGGGAGGTAAGATGCATCAGATCAAAGTGTTAGATCTGCCGCACGGAAAATTCCGTGACAAAGGTCTGCCAATCGACAATGTAAGTAATTATGATAGCACCGCAGAGGAAATTGTCTATATCTGTGATGCAGAACAAACCCGTTATGCAAAATTATTATTTGCAACGAAACAGGGCATGATCAAAAAGGTAGACGGACAGGAATTCCAGGTGGCAAAGCGTACGATCGCAGCTACGAAATTACAGGCAGATGATGCAGTAGTAAGCATTCAGGTGATCACCGATAACCAGCAGGTCGTCTTACAGACAAAAGATGGATATTTTCTGCGTTTTGCAGCAGATGAAGTTTCGGAGAAGAAGAAAGGTGCAATTGGTGTGCGTGGAATCAAACTCCGGAAAGAAGACGAGCTGGAACATGTTTATCTGTTTGAAGAAGGAACCGAGACAAAGGTCATGTACAAAGAAAAAGAAGTGACATTAAATCGACTGAAAATGGCAAAACGTGACGGAACAGGAACAAAGACAAGGGCATAAATAAGGGGATGGACAAATGATACAGGAAATTGCACCACATCAGTATGATAATACATACAGACCACAGAAACCGGAAGCAGAGGATTATGTGCTTTACTATGATGGAAGAGAAGTGCTTGTGACAGAAGGAAAGATTGCATTTCCGAAAGTCGCAGAGATCTGCAAAGCGTCAGAGACTGCCGGGGAGAAACTTATTTATCTGTTCACGATTGATGAAAAAGTGTACTATCTTCTGAATCATAAGACGACAGATAAGATGGAAGTTGTAGATGATGTGAATACATCTGTGAGTGTGGAACGCCTGCAAGTAGCCGGATATGTGTGGAAGGCTGTAGAATATTTCCGCAGTGCAAAGCCAAAATATCAGGCGTTTGCAGCGATTACCGGATGGCAGTTACAGCGCTGGTATGATACGAGACGTTTCTGCGGTTATTGCGGAACGCGTATGAAAGCAGATGGAAAAGAGAGAATGCTAAAATGTCCGAAGTGCGGATTGATGGAATTTCCCAAAATCTGCCCGGCTGTGATCATCGGTGTGACTCATGGAGACAGAATCCTGATGTCCAAATACACAGGCAGAAGTTATAAAAATTATGCACTGCTTGCAGGATTTAACGAAATCGGAGAATCGATAGAGGAAACCGTATCAAGAGAAGTCATGGAAGAAGTAGGCCTGAAGGTTAAAAATATTCGTTATTACAAAAGTCAGCCATGGTCTTTCTCCGATACACTGCTGATGGGATTCTTCTGTGATCTGGATGGAGAGGAAGAAATTAATCTCGACAGAGAAGAACTGGCAATGGCAGAATGGTTTGACCGGGAGAAGATGCCGGTAGAGCGTGAAGATTTAAGCCTTACAAATGACATGATGATGGCATTTAAAGAAGGAAGAGTATAGCAGAATGAAAAAATGAATTGCAGGAATACTTATTATTGTTCTGGCTGTGATGTTATTATCACCGGCGGGACAAATTCCAATTAGATTCGAACAGCGCCTGGGAGAATCTGGAAGAGGATGAAGATTTTATACATTTGTAAGAAGAGATTTTAGAAATTGCACAAAATGCAGTAGATGCCTTCAGCTATGATCATCCTGAAGTTTTCTGGATTTATAATGTGAAGTACAGTTATCGGATTTCCGGACAATCTAAAAACAGTAAAGTTGAGACAGAAAAAACATATGCGTGCAAATTATGTATATAAAATAGGCAAAATATAAATAATTCCTTGATTTTAAAAGGAAACAGTGTTATACTGACACATAGTAACATAAGCAACCCGATGACAGAAGAGTGGACGAAAGTTCACTCTTCTTTGTTGCTACAGTATCTTACTTTAAATCAGAGAAAGGAAGTTTAGCGTTGTCAAAAAGAGAAATTTACGAACAGAAGACAGAAGAATATCTGACACCGATCGTAGAAGAATATGGATTTGAACTGGTCGATGTAGAATACGTGAAAGAAGGAAGCAACTGGTATTTACGTGCTTACATTGACAAACCGGGCGGAATCAGTGTAGATGACTGTGAGAAAGTAAGCCGCAGACTGTCAGACATTCTGGATGAGAAAGATTATATTGAAGACAGCTATATTATGGAGATCAGCTCTCCGGGACTGGGAAGACCGCTTAAGAAGGAGAAGGATTACAAACGTAATCTGAATAAGGAAGTTGAGATCCGTACTTACCGTATGATAGATAAGCGCAAAGAATTTACCGGAATCCTGAAAGCATACGATGCAGACACGGTAACAATTGAGCTTGATGATGAAACAATGAAAACATTTGAAAAAGGCGAGATAGCGCTGATTCGCCAGGCGTTCGATTTTTAGTTTAGGAGGAGGATAATCATGAACACAGAATTATTAGAAGCGTTGAATATTTTAGAGAAAGAAAAGGATATCAGCAAAGAGAGTCTGTTAGATGCAATCGAAAATTCGCTGCTGAATGCCTGCAAGAGTCATTTTGGCAAGGCTGATAACATTAAAGTGATCATGGATCGTGAATCTTGTGATTACCAGCTCTATGCTGAGAAAGAAGTTGTGGAAGATGTAGAAGATACGTTGGAACAGATCAGTCTGGAAGATGCAAGAAAGATGGATGGTAAATATGACATTGGAGATATCGTACATGTACCGATCGAATCCAAATCATTTGGAAGAATTGCAACACAGAATGCCAAGAACCTGATTCTTCAGAAAATTCGTGAAGAAGAGAGGAAAGTTGTATATGATCAGTACTTTGAGAAAGAAAAAGATATCGTAACAGGTATCGTGCAGCGTTATGTTGGCAAGAATGTGAGTATTAATCTTGGTAAAGCAGATGCGATGCTGACAGAGAACGAACAGGTAAAAGGTGAAGTATTCAAACCGACAGAGAGAATCAAATTATATATCGTAGAAGTTAAGAATACAACGAAGGGACCGAAGATCCTTGTATCCCGTACACATCCGGAACTTGTAAAACGTCTCTTTGAATCAGAAGTAACAGAAGTAAAAGATGGTATCGTAGAGATCAAGAGTATTGCAAGAGAAGCCGGAAGCAGAACAAAGATTGCTGTATGGTCCAATGATCCGGATGTTGATCCGGTAGGAGCCTGTGTCGGAATGAACGGTGCAAGAGTTAATGCAATCGTAAATGAACTCCGCGGTGAGAAAATCGATATTATCAACTGGAGTGACAACCCGGCAATCCTGATCGAGAATGCTTTAAGCCCGGCGAAAGTTATTTCCGTAATGGCAGATCCGGATGAGAAGGTCGCAAGCGTGATCGTGCCGGATTACCAGCTCTCACTTGCAATCGGTAAAGAAGGACAGAATGCAAGGCTGGCGGCAAGGCTGACCGGTTATAAAATTGATATTAAGAGTGAAACACAGGCAATTGAATCAGGAGAACTTCCGGAAAACTATATGGAACTGAGCGAAGGTGTCTTTGAAGAAGAAGTGGAAGACGGATACGAAGAAGAGACCGCAGACGTAGATATGGATCTGGATCTTGTAGAAGAAACTGAGAAACCGGAAGAAATCAGTGAAACAGAAGAATAGGTGATTGTTTGAGCGCGAATAAAAAAATACCTATGCGTCAGTGCGTAGGATGCCGGGAAATGAAGAATAAAAAAGAGATGATCCGGGTGATCCGTACTTCTGAACAGGAATTTGTTCTGGATGCAACCGGCAAGAAGAATGGCAGAGGAGCGTATATTTGTCCGAACAGAGAGTGCCTGTCACAGGCAATTAAGAGCAAAGGACTGGAGCGTTCTTTTAAGCAGGCAATTCCGAAAGAAGTGTATGAGTCGCTGGAAAAGGAGATGGAGCATCTTGAGTCACAGTAAAGCATTGTCAATGATCGGGCTTGCTACAAAAGCCGGAAAAGTTGCCAGTGGTGAGTTCAGTACAGAAAAGGAAGTAAAATCCGCAAGAGCATATCTTGTGATCGTAGCAGGAGATGCGTCTGAGAATACAAAGAAGAAATTTCGCAATATGTGTGAATTTTATCAGGTACCGATTTATTTTTACAAAGATAAAGATACCTTAGGGCATGCAATGGGAAAAGAATTTCGTGCATCCCTTGCAATTCTGGATGAAGGTCTTGCAAAGGGAATTCGCAGACATCTGGAAACGGAAGAAGAATAATTGCATAAAGGAGGTAGTTAATATATGGCAAAAATCAAAGTATATGAATTAGCTAAGGAGCTGAATGTACAGAGTAAGGATGTACTGGAGTTCCTGGAGAGCAAAAAAATAGAAGTGAAAAATCACATGAGTGCACTGGAAGAGACTGCTGCCGGTCAGGTAAAAGAACATTTCAGTAAGAACCGGAAATCTGAGGGGGAATCCGGTGAAGCACCGAAAAAGAAAAATATCGTTCATGTATTCCGGCCGCAGAATACACAGAACGGCAATAAGCATGGAAGACGTCAGGGGACGAAGCAGACCATGACCCAGGGACGTCCGATGCAGGTGAACAACGGAAGACCGGCAAAAGGATCGGTAAAACCGGAAGCACCGAAGACAGAAGAGAGAGTTAAAACAGCAGAGAAAGCCAAAGCAGCAGAAGTGAAGACAGCAGAGAAACAGGCAGTGAAAACGGAGATAAAGGAAGAGAATAAAGAAAAGAGAGAAGAAAAAGTAGTGAAGAATAACGAGAAACGTGTAAATAACGACAGACCGAATTCTGAGCGTACAACAAGATCAGAGCGCGGTGATAGAAGCGGTCGTAACGATAACAGAAATGACCGCGGCGGAAGAAATGATGACAGAAGAAACGACCGCAACGGAAGAAATGATGACAGAAGAAATGACCGTGGCGGAAGAAATAATGACAGAAGAAACGACGACAGAAGAAATGACCGCAGCGGAAGAAATGATGATAGAAGAAACGACCGCGGCGGAAGAAATGACGACAGAAGAAACGACCGTGGCGGAAGAAATAATGATAGAAGAAACGACCGCAGCGGAAGAAATAATGACAGAAGAAATAACGGACCTTCAATTCCGGCACCTGAGGCACCGACACAGAAGCCTCAGAGAAGTAACAAGGGCAAAGGCAAGGATGAGCATAAGAAAAAAGATTATCGCCGTGATGAAGAAGAAAGAATGCCAAAGAATAACAAGAAGCCAATGCAGAAACCACAGCCGAAGGAGCAGAAACAGGAAGAAGAGATTAAGTCTATCGTAATTCCGGAAGTTCTGACGATCAAAGAGCTTGCTGACAAGATGAAAGTTGTCCCTTCTGTGATTGTTAAAAAGCTGTTTATGCAGGGCAAAGTTGTAACAGTCAACCAGGAGATCGATTATGATACAGCAGAAGAGATCGCGCTGGAATTTGATGTATTATGTGAAAAAGAAGAAGTTGTGGATGTTATCGAAGAACTCTTAAAAGAAGAGGAAGAAGATGAGAAGAAGATGAAAAAACGTCCGCCGGTTGTATGTGTTATGGGACACGTTGACCACGGTAAAACTTCTCTTCTGGATGCAATCCGTCATACGAATGTAATAGGCGGCGAGGCCGGAGGAATCACCCAGCATATCGGTGCTTATGTCGTAGATGTTAAAGGTGAGAAGATCACATTCCTTGACACACCGGGACATGAGGCGTTTACAGCAATGCGTATGCGTGGAGCAAGCTCTACAGATATCGCAATCCTTGTTGTAGCAGCAGATGATGGTGTAATGCCGCAGACAGTAGAAGCAATCAACCATGCGAAAGCAGCCGGTGTTGAGATCATCGTTGCAGTTAATAAGATCGATAAACCAAGCGCTAATATCGAGCGAGTAAAACAGGAAATGACAGAGTATGAACTGATTCCGGAAGACTGGGGCGGAAGCACAATTTTTGTCCCGGTATCTGCAAAGACAGGAGAAGGTCTGGAAGATCTGATGGAAATGATCGTACTGACTGCAGAAGTAATGGAATTAAAGGCAAATCCAAACAGACGTGCAAGAGGACTTGTCCTAGAAGCACAGCTCGACAAAGGAAGAGGTCCGGTTTCAACAGTCCTTGTACAGAAAGGAACACTGCGTGTCGGAGATGCGATCGCAGCAGGATCTGCACATGGTAAAGTCAGAGCAATGATGGACGACAAAGGACGCCGCGTCAAAGAAGCAGGTCCGTCTGTGCCGGTAGAGATTCTCGGACTCAATGATGTACCGAATGCCGGAGAAGTATTTGTCGGATGTGCAAATGATAAAGAAGCAAGAAACTTTGCTGAGACATTTATTTCACAGAGCAAAGTAAAACTTCTGGAAGAAACAAAATCAAAACTGTCTCTGGATGATCTGTTCAACCAGATTCAGGAAGGTAACTTAAAAGAATTAAACATCGTTGTAAAAGCAGACGTACAGGGATCTGTAGAAGCAATCAAACAGAGTCTTCTGAAACTTTCCAATGATGAAGTTGTTGTAAAAATCATCCATGGCGGTGTTGGTGCGGTCAATGAATCTGATGTAAGCCTTGCATCTGCATCTAACGCGATCATCATAGGATTTAATGTACGTCCGGATGCAACAGCAAAAGAAACCGCAGACCGTGAAGGTGTAGATATCCGTCTGTATCGTGTCATCTACAATGCGATCGAAGATGTGGAAGCAGCCATGAAAGGACTTCTGGATCCGGTATTTGAAGAAAAAGTACTAGGCCATGCAGAAGTACGTCAGCTGTTCAAAGCATCCGGTGTTGGTACGATCGCAGGATCTTATGTACTGGATGGAACATTTGAAAGAGACTGTTCTGTGCGTATCACAAGAGATGGCATCGTTGTATTTGAAGGTGCACTTGCTTCCCTTAAACGTTTCAAAGATGACGTGAAAGAAGTCAGAGCAGGCTATGAGTGTGGTTTCGTATTTGCAAACTTCAATGATGTAAAAGAAGGCGATCTTGTAGAAGCATTCAAGATGGTTGAGATTCCTAGATAGGAAGAAAAGAGGAGAGCAATTTGAGAAAACGTAGCATTAAGAATACAAGAGTAAATACAGAAGTACAGCGCGAATTAAGTAGTATTATCCGGGGCGGGCTCAAAGATCCGAGAGTTGCTCCATGGACTTCTGTTGTTGCGGCAGAAGTCGCACCGGATCTTAAGACTTGTAAAGCCTATATCAGTGTGCTCGGTGATGAAAAAGCACAGAAAGATACACTGGAAGGTTTGCAGAGTGCAGAAGGTTATATCCGCCGGGAGCTTGCGCATACATTAAATATGCGTAACACACCGGAGATTACATTTGTTCTGGATCAGTCGATCGAATATGGTGTAAATATGTCCAAAAAGATCGATGAAGTGACAAAAGGAATGAAAACAGAAGGTGACGAAGATGCTGAATAAGATACTGAGCGGAGCAAAAGAAATCGCAATCGGTGGTCATGTAAGACCGGACGGAGACTGTGTAGGTTCCTGTATGGGACTGCGTCAGTATATCATTGAGAATTATCCAGATAAAAAAGTGACGGTATATCTGGAAGAAATCCCAGATTCTTTTCAATTCCTGAAAGGAATTGAGGAAATCCGTTCAGAAATCCCGGAGAATAAAGTCTATGATCTCTTTATCTGCCTGGATTGTGGAGATAAGGGAAGACTTGGATTTTCAGCACCGCTTTTTGAACAGGCAGCACACACATTCTGTGTGGATCATCACATCAGCAATGTGAGCTTTGCGATGGATAATGTGATCCGGCCGGATGCAAGTTCTACATCGGAACTGGTGTATGAACTGCTGGATAAGAAGCGTATCAGCAAAGAAACGGCAGAAGCGTTGTATCTTGGAATCGTACACGATACCGGTGTATTCCAGTATTCCTGCACTTCACCGGATACGATGCGGGCGGCGGCAGTACTGATGGAAAAAGGAATCGATGCGCCGGAGATTATTCATGATACATTTTATGAAAAAACATACAACCAGAACCAGATTTTAGGACGTGCACTCTTAGAGAGTATCCTTCTCCTGGATGGACAGTGCATTGCAACTTATGTGCGGCAGAAAGAGATGGAATTCTATGGTGTAAAACCGAAAGATCTGGAAGGAATCGTAAGTCAGTTGCGCAATACAAAAGATACAAAAGTTGCGATTTTCATGTATGAATTAAAGCTGAATGAATTCAAAGTCAGTCTCCGCTCGAATGACGATGTGGATGTCAGCAAGATCGCACAGTATTTTGGCGGCGGCGGACATAAAAAAGCGGCAGGCTTTACAATGACAGGTCAGCCGTTTGATGTGTTGAACAATGTCTCCGCACAGATCGTAGCGCAGCTTGAGGAGTAACTATGATTCATGGCATTATAAATATTTACAAAGAAAAAGGCTATACATCACATGATGTCGTTGCAAAATTACGCAGAATTGTCGGGCAGAAGAAAATCGGACACACAGGAACACTGGATCCGGATGCGACCGGTGTGCTGCCGGTCTGCTTTGGTAAAGCAACAAAATTATGTGATCTTTTAACAGACAAAGATAAAACATACGAAACGGTACTGCTGCTTGGGCGGGAAACAGATACACAGGATATATCCGGAACTGTACTGAGTGAAAAGCAGACCGGTACTGTGACAGAGGCAGATGTAAGAAGTGTGGTGGCTTCTTTTGTCGGTGCTTATGCGCAGACTCCGCCGATGTATTCGGCAATTAAGATTGGTGGAAAGAAGCTCTATGAGCTTGCAAGAGAAGGAAAGACAGTGGAGAGAAAACCGCGGAATGTTGAAATTTTTTCTGTTGATATTCTGGAAATGGATCTGCCGCATGTGAAGATGCGGGTGCACTGTTCCAAAGGCACGTATATCCGTACGCTTTGCAATGATATCGGTGCGAAGTTAGGATGCGGCGGCTGTATGGAAGAGCTTGTCCGTACTAAGGTGAGTTCTTTTGTGCTCACGGAAGCGAAGACGCTTGCAGAAGTGGAAAATTTTGTGTCAGACGGCAGACTTTCTGAAATCATAACACCGGTCGACGCAATGTTTGCACACTATCCGGCATTGTGTGTGACGGAAAAATGGGACAAATTCGCATATAATGGTAACGCACTTCCGAAGGATGCAGTGGGGGATGTGCCAGACGGGCACAGCATTTCGGACGTCCACAGAGTGAGGCTCTACAATTCAAAGGAGGAGTTTATCGGTCTGTACGATTATAAGAAAAGCGAAAATAAATACAAACTTGTAAAAATGTTTTATACGCCGGATGTATAGAACATGAGAGGGAAAAATATGCAATATATAGAAGGTCTGAATGAATATACAGAAACCGAAAAGTCAGCAGTGACCTTTGGAAAGTTTGACGGAGTGCATAAGGGCCACCAGAAGTTAGTTGAAGAAGTGCTCAGATGCTGCACAAATGGAAATATAAAAAGTGTTTTGTGTGCATTTGAGATGAATAAAAAAGACATTCTTATGACTCCGGATGAGAGAAGAGAAAGAATGGACGGCAAAATAGACTATCTTGTGGAATGTCCGTTTTCAGATGAACTCCGGCACATGAGTGCGGAAGATTTTATTAAAAAAGTTATAAAGGGTGTTTTTCATGCTGAATATGTGGTTGTAGGGACTGATTTTCATTTTGGATATGGAAAAGAAGGCGATGCGCATATGCTGGAGGCGTATGCCGAAAAATATCATTATAAGGCAATCGTAGTTGAAAAAGCACGGTTTAAGCATCGGGAGATTAGTAGCAGTTTTATTAAGAGTCTGGTCAAAGATGGAAGTATTACAACCGCGAATTACCTTCTGACATATCCATACCCGGTAGAAGGAATCGTAGAACATGGAAAACATCTGGGAAGTGAGTTGGGATTTCCCACATGTAATGTAGAATGGCCGGCGTATAAAGTACTGCCGCCAAAAGGAGTGTATGTAAGCCGTGTTTATATTGATGGGGAAGTTTATGGCGCAATATCCAATATCGGAGTCAAGCCAACCGTATCAGATGAAAACAGAGTGCTGATTGAGAGTTATTTATATGGATATAGCGGAGATGCATACGGAAAAAACGTTAAAATTGAATTACTGGAATTCCGACGCCCGGAACATAAATTTTCTTCCATTAAGGAAATGCAGGTACGAGTCCGTCAGGATATACAGTATGTCAGAGAATACTTTGAAAAAGAGTAAAAGGAGAAACAGATGAATATAATAACTATATTTTCTCTGTTTGGCGGACTTGGACTGTTTTTATATGGTATGAGCCAGATGAGCGAAAGCCTTGAAAAAGCAGCCGGCGCCAAAATGAGAAGTATTCTGGCAGTCTTTACGAAAAACAGATTTATCGGACTGCTGGTAGGTATGATCTTTACAGCGATCATCCAGTCATCCAATGCTACAACAGTTATGGTCGTGAGTTTTGTAAACTCCGGACTGATGAATCTGATGCAGGCAACCGGAATTATTCTGGGAGCCAATATCGGAACTACAATCACCGGACAGTTGATCGCATTTAATCTGTCGGACATAGCGCCACTATTTGTAATCATCGGTGTGATTATGTCCATGTTCTGTAAGAACCAGAAGGTGCAGAGAGCCGGTGATGTGATTCTGGGATTTGGCATTTTGTTTATGGGGCTGAAAGTTATGGGTGAATCCTTGACCATTGTAAAACAGTCACCGATTGTAAAAGAATTTTTAAGCTCTTTAAGCAGTCCGTTTATTGCAATCCTTGTCGGATTTATTGCGACTTCTATTTTGCAGAGCTCTTCGGCAACGGTTGGTATTATTATTTTGATGGCATCACAGAATCTGATCCAGTTTATGATCTGTCCGTTTGTAATTCTTGGCTGTAACATCGGTTCTTGCGTGTCTGCACTTCTTGCCAGCCTGAACGGAAGAAAAGATGCAAAGAGAGCAGCGATGATTCATTTCTTATTTAACGTGATCGGATCTGCAATTATGTTTACTGTGATCTTTATATTTACCAAACCGATCACAGGTGCACTGCTTGGAATTTCCGGTGGAAATGTGGCACGTGCGGTTGCCAATACACATTCTCTGATGAAAATCATAGAAGTGGCTATGTTGTTCCCGTTTATGGGCTGGATCGTGAAGCTGACTTACAAAGTAGTTCCGGGAAATGACGATACAGACGAAGATGAGTATGAACTGAATTATATCAAACAGTCTATGATGTCACCTGCAACGGCAGTTATGGATGCAATCCATGAGATCGAGCATATGGGAAAGGTTGCAATGAGCAATCTGGAACTGTCCATGCATGCACTCTGTGAGCTGGACGGAGAAGCAATTGAAAAGGTATACAAAACTGAAAAATATATTGATTTTATGAACAGTAAGATCACGGATTACCTTGTGAGGGCAAATGAGCTGGAACTTCCGACTGCAGATGCAGATAAGCTGGGAGGACTGTTCCATGTAGTAAATGATATTGAAAGAATCGGTGATCATGCAGAAAATATGGCTGAGGCTGCAAGAGAGAGAATTGATTCCGGCGTAAAATTAAGCGACAAGGCGATACGTCAGATGAATGATATGATGAAGTCGGTACAGACACTTCTGGAATATGCATTGGATATGTTTACAAATGGAAATCAAGAACATATGCGTGAGATTCTGGAACTGGAAGATGCCATTGATGAGCTGGAAAAGAAACTGCAAAGATCACATATCAAGCGGCTGACGAAGAACAAATGTACAGCGGAAGCAGGAATGATCTTTGCGGATGCAGTATCTGGTCTGGAGCGTGTAGCCGACCATGGAACCAATATCGCATTTGCGATCATGGTACCGGATGAATACAAATCTGATGAAGAAGAAGAGTAAAATAATCCTTTACAGAGGATAAGTGTTGTGTTATACTCATCTGGTATGAACAGCCGGTGTTCGGTAACAGGATACTCCAACCGTTGCTTAATATCAGGCGATAATTAAGAGAATTAAAAGGAGGAAATCACAATGGTTTCAAAAGAACAGAAAGAACAGATCATTAAAGACTTTGGAAGAACAGCAGGAGATACAGGTTCACCGGAAGTACAGGTAGCTATCCTGACAGCAAGAATCAATGACCTGACAGATCATTTCAAAGCTAACCCGAAGGATCATCACTCAAGAAGAGGACTTCTTAAGATGGTAGGACAGAGAAGAGGACTTCTTGCATACCTGAAGAAGACAGATATCAACAGATATCGTGCTCTGATCGAGAAACTTGGACTTAGAAAATAATAATGATTTTAATAAAAATTCCGATTGCGTTATGCAGTCGGAATTTTTTGTAGAAAAAAGATATGGTGTATTTACATAAGATATGCTATAATATATTGGATTGCGGACGAGGGAGATATAATCCGAGACCACTGAAAAGGATATTGTCCGGTGGTAGCGAAAAGAGAGTGTCTTTTTCAGTAGTTTCGGTATCCTTCTTTCGCAGAACAGATGAATGAAGATAAAAGGAGAATACTATGTATAAGAAGTATGAGATGGAATTAGCCGGAAGAACACTTCGCGTAGATGTTGGTAGAGTAGCGAAGCAGGCGAACGGTGCGGTTTTAATGCACTATGGTGATACAACTGTACTTTGTACAGCAACTGCTTCTGAGAAGCCAAGAGAAGGAATCGATTTCTTCCCGTTAAGTGTAGAATATAATGAGAGAATGTATTCCGTAGGTAAGATCCCGGGAGGATTTAACAAAAGAGAAGGAAAAGCATCTGAGAATGCGATCCTGACATGCCGTGTTATCGACCGTCCGATGCGACCACTGTTCCCAAAGGATTACCGTAATGATGTTACATTGGAGAACCTGGTACTTTCTGTAGATCAGGATTGTTCACCGGAGTTGACAGCTATGCTTGGAGCAGCAATTGCGACTACAATTTCTGATATCCCGTTTGACGGACCGATCTCTACAACACAGGTTGGACTGGTTGACGGTGAATTTGTATTTAATCCGACAGCAGAACAGAAAGAAATATCTGATATGGCGCTGACGGTTGCATCTACAAGAGAGAAAGTTATCATGATCGAAGCAGGAGCGAATGAAGTTCCGGAAGCACAGATGGTCGAAGCGATTTACGCAGCTCATGAAGTGAACCAGAAAGTAATCGCATTTATTGATACAATCGTTGCAGAATGCGGAAAAGAAAAACACAGCTATGAGAGCTTTGCGATTCCGGAAGAATTATTTGCAGCAATCAAAGAAATCATACCGCCGGAGACTATGGAGGAAGCTGTATTTACAGATGATAAACAGGTAAGAGAAGAAAATATCCGTCAGATTACAGATAAGTTAGAGGAAGCGTTTGCTGATAATGAAGAATGGCTTGCTGTTCTTGGAGATGCAATTTACCAGTATCAGAAGAAGACTGTCCGCAAGATGATCCTGAAAGATCACAAGCGTCCGGATGGAAGAGCAATCGACCAGATTCGTCCACTTGCTGCAGAAGTAGATCTGATTCCTAGAGTACATGGTTCTGCTATGTTTACACGTGGACAGACACAGATCTGTAATATCTGCACACTGGCTCCACTGTCAGAGGCACAGAGACTTGACGGACTGGATGAAAAAGAGACAACAAAGCGTTATATGCATCACTATAACTTCCCGTCATACTCTGTTGGAGAGACAAGACCATCCAGAGGACCGGGACGTCGTGAGATCGGACATGGAGCACTTGCAGAGCGTGCATTGGTTCCGGTGCTTCCGAGTGAGACAGAGTTCCCGTATGCAATCCGTACCGTATCCGAGACATTTGAGTCTAACGGATCTACATCAATGGCTTCTACATGTGCATCTTGTATGTCACTTATGGCTGCAGGTGTTCCGATTAAAGCTATGGTTGCAGGTATCTCATGCGGACTTGTAACAGGAGATACAGATGATGATTATCTGGTACTTACAGATATACAGGGACTGGAAGACTTCTTTGGTGATATGGACTTTAAGGTAACTGGTACAAAGAAGGGTATCACAGCAATCCAGATGGATATTAAGATCCACGGACTTACAAGACCGATCGTTGAGGAAGCAATCGCACGTACAAGACAGGCTCGTCTGTTCATCATGGATGAGTGTATGTCAAAAGCAATCGCAGAGCCGAGAACAGAGGTTGGTGAATTTGCACCGAAGATTATCCAGATGCAGATCGATCCTCAGAAGATCGGTGATGTTGTTGGACAGAGAGGCAAGACGATCAATGCGATCATCGAGCAGACTGGTGTGAAGATTGATATTACAGATGACGGAGCAGTATCTATCTGCGGAACAGATGCCAAGAGCATGGAAGAAGCACAGAAGCTGATTCACATCATTGTTACAGATTATGAAGCAGGACAGGTTCTGGAAGGACATGTTATCAGTATCAAAGAATTTGGAGCATTTATTGAGTTTGCACCGGGAAAAGAAGGAATGGTTCACATTTCCAAGATTTCCAAAGAGCGTGTAAACCATGTTGAAGATGTGTTGACACTTGGCGATAAAGTCAAAGTTGTATGCCTTGGAAAAGACAAGATGGGAAGATTTTCATTCAGCATGAAAGATGTTGCAGAATAAATTGCTGCGTGATACGTTGTAAAATAAAAGACAGTATGATAAATAAGGACCGTGCCGGGTTATCCGGTACGGTCCTTTGTGGATTTCAGGAATAAATAACTGTCCCGGGCATATATTGGAGATAAGAGGTGGACAAAACATGAAAGAAGAATGTATCTTATCGTTACTACCGGGGAAATTAAGAATCCAGATGCAGAAGATCGTGAAAGATTATGAAAAACTGCAGGAGATCAAAGTACGCATTGAGAAGCCGGTTTTTTATTTTCAGGATGGCAGGGAATATATGCTGAAAGATGAGTGGGGGAGACCTTATATTGCGACAAAAGAAGAAGTGCGGGAATTGCTGGAATATGTGAGCCATTATTCGCTGTATGCATACGAAGAAGAGATGAGGCAGGGATTTCTGACTGTGGAGGGCGGGCACAGGATTGGTTTTGCAGGACAGGCGATTTTAGAAGGAGGGCATGTGAAGAATCTAAAATATATTTCGTCCGTAAATATCCGGATAGCCCATGAAGTGATGGGATGTGCCGATTGGATTTTTCCATATATAACACGAAACCGATCGCTTTTTCACACCCTGATCGTGTCACCGCCGGGACAGGGAAAAACAACACTTCTGCGTGATATTGTGAGGCAGATTTCGGAAGGGAATACATACATCAGCGGGAAAACAGTGGGTATTGTAGATGAACGTTCGGAAATCGGAGGATGTTATCAGGGCGTTGCGCAGAATCATGTCGGGATGCGGACAGACATCCTGGACGCCTGCCCGAAGGCAGAAGGAATGATCATGCTCATCCGTTCCATGACACCGGAAGTCGTAGCAGTTGATGAAATCGGCACGGCGCAGGATGTACATGCCATAGAGTATGCAATGCACTGTGGCTGCAAAATGCTTGCGACCGTACATGGAGAATCCATGCAGGAAGTGAAGAGAAAGCCGGTACTTGGCACATTGATCAAACAGAAGCGTTTTGAAAGATATATTGTCTTATCAGGAGAAGGAAAAGCCGGTGAAGTTGGCGGCATCTATGATGACAGGGGGAATACACTGTATTCTTTTGTCGGACAGTCCAACACAGCGGGCTATACCGGCATGGCAGGTGATGAAAAATGTGGAAAGCCATAGGCGCTTTTCTTATTCTTTTCTCGGCTTCCATGGAAGGGACAAGGCATGCACATAAGATTCGTGAGGAATACGAAGAACTGCAAAAGATACGGTATCTTATTTCTTTATTAAAAAGTGAGATCTGCTATGCCAGGTCCAGCCTGGAAGAAGTGTTTGCATCCGTTGCAGAAAAATGTGAAGATCCGTACCGTAACTGGCTTCTTATGATGAGAAATGAAATGCGATGTAAAAAAGAAAAACGATTCGTAAAAATATGGCAGGAATCGGCAGATGTCTGTCTTGTGGGTCTGATGATTTCAAGAAAAGAAAAAGAGAATCTGAAAGAAGTCGGTGCAAGACTTGGAAATCTGGATCTTAAGATGCAGATCCGTTCTCTGGAGCTGTATGAAGAGAAAGTGGAGGAATCGTTAAGGCAGATACAGAAACAGATGTACACGAAGATGAGACTTTATTATCTTATGGGGATCATGGGCGGGATTCTGACAGTCGTGCTTCTGATCTGAAGGAGGAAGAGATGGATGTAAATCTGATATTTAAGATTGCGGCTGTCGGAATTTTAGTATCGGTACTCAGTCAGGTGCTGAAACATAGTGGCAGGGAAGAACAGGCATTTTTAACAAGCTTTGCAGGACTTCTGCTTGTATTGTTCTGGATCGTGCCATACATTTACCAGTTGTTTCAGAATATCCGGCAGTTATTTTACCTGTAGGAAAGAAGGGGGCATATGAGTATCATACAGATTTGCGCAGCTGCTGTTGCAGGTATGCTTCTTGCTGTGCAGTTTAAAGCGCAGAAACCGGAGTATGGAATCTATATCAGCATAGCGCTGAGTCTTCTTATTTTCTTTTCTGTACTCGAGAAAATAGAAACAATCGCGGAAGTAATACGAAAAATCGGTACATATATATCGGTTGATGATATGTATATGGGAACATTGTTCAAAATGCTTGGAATTACTTATGTGGCAGAATTTGCATCGAACATTTGCAAAGATGCGGGATATCAGACGATTGCAAGACAGATTGAGATTTTCGGGAAACTTGCAATCATGGTACTTAGTTTTCCGGTGCTTCTTGCGATTCTGGACACGATCCGGAAGGTGTTGTCATGAGAAGAAAGGTTAAACAGAAAAAGATGCGCTGTGGGAAAATAGTACCTGGACTTACAATCCTGTTTATGCTGCTGACTGGATTTCCGGCAGGTTTTCAGATGGAATATGTGTATGCAGCAGAACCGGCATATGAAACAGGAATATCAGAAGATGCACAGGCAGAGACAGAAAAATGGATACAGCAGTTTTCCTTTGATGAGATGCAGAACTACATAGATCAGATGTTTCCGGAAAAGAATTATAATTTAGAAGAGATGCTCCGGAAAATTACAGAAGGGGATTATGAAGATTTTTTAAGCCAGGCAGGAAAAATGTTAAGAGACAAGCTTTTTCAGGCTGTGGAAAGCGGAAGAAAATATCTGATTCCGATTGTATTTCTGGCATTTCTGGCGGCATTGTTTCATAATTTTTCACAGGTGTTTGAAAGCGGCCAGCTTTCAGAAACCAGCTTCTATGTTCTGTATCTTTTGCTGATCGCATTGTGTCTGAAAGTATTTCTTGCGGTAACGGAATGGGTAAGCACCGGTGTAGAAGGACTGACTGCATTTATGGGTGTATTCTGCCCGCTGTATTTTCTTGCTGTAGCGATTGCGAAAGGCAGTGTAACAGCGATCGCATTTTATCAGCTTGTGCTTTTTATTATTTATCTGGTAGAACTTTTAATTGCCAAGATCCTGCTGCCGATGATCCATATTTACATGATACTGAGACTGCTCAATTATCTGTCGAAAGAAGATTATCTGAGCAAATTTGCCGGCTTTCTGGAAATGCTTGTTTCCTGGACGCTCCGGACAATGTTGGCTGCTGTAGTCGGATGGAATCTGGTGCAGGGACTGATCGGTCCGTCCGTCGATGATGTGAAGCAGAGTCTTGTGACAAGAGGAATGGAAGCCATACCGGGTGTGGGGGATCTTCTGGGCGGCGCTGCGGAAGTGACGATCGGTACACTCGTACTGGTCAAAAATGGAATTGGAGTTGTGGGCGCACTGTTTGCGGTACTCTTATGTTTGGTTCCGCTCGTAGAAGTCGGGCTGGTCGTGCTACTTTATAAATTCACGGCGGCTCTTCTGCAGCCGGTTTCCGATGCGCGTGTGATTGGCTGTATTGAAAGTGTGGGAGACGGACTACGGCTTTTTATGCGTGTGCTGTTTACAACAGGGCTTTTATTTCTTCTGACAATTGTTGTGGTCGCAGCTACAACCGGAGAATAGGAGGGAAAATGATCGATAAAATCTATGAATGGGTGAAGAACTTAAGCTTTTATCTGGTTCTTGTAACGGCCCTTTTACAAATGCTTCCGGACAGCGATTACCGGAAATATATCCGTTTTTTTACAGGACTTGTGTTGATTGCACTGCTTCTTACCCCGGTCCTTAAGACGTTGCACGCAGGCGACTTGAAGACAGAGATTTTGCAGGATGCAGACTGGCAGGAGTTTCAGGATAAGCTTCAGAAGACAGAAACAAAAGTCCGGAAGCAGATGACGGAAACAGCAGATGCAGCAGAAAACGGGAAAGCGCAGGATGAGCAGAAAAAAATAGAGGTGAAAGAGATTGAAGTTCAACCTTAAGATGTTAAAAGAATTGCTGTGTAAAGGGAAAAAACTGAAGAAAGACCAGCTTCTGATCCTGTTTCTTACCGGAGTACTCTTATTAGTTATTACATTGCCTGCCGGTAAGGAAAAAGAAAATAGGAAAACTGTCGGAAGCAGAACCGGGCAGAGTGTGATAACAGACCGTGAAAGTTATACAAAAGAGATGGAACAGGAACTGGAAGAAATGTTGTCGCAGATGGATGGCGCCGGGGAAGTGAAAGTGATGCTGACACTTGCATCAACAGCGGAAAAAGTGATAGAGAAAGATTGTGACACCCAGAGTGAGCAGGTAAAAGAGTCCGATCATCAGGGCGGAGAGCGTACGACAGATAAAGATTCCCTGTCTGAAGAAACGGTATATAAAAAGCAAAACAGTAATGGAGACAGCCCATATGTAACGAAAGAACTGACACCGCAGGTTGAAGGTGTTGTCGTGCTTGCCACAGGGGGTGATAATCCTGAAGTAGCTAAACATATTACGGAAGCGGTGCAGGCATTATTTGGAATAGACACGCATAAGATTAGAATAATGAAAAAGAATCAGAAACCATAAAAGGCAGGAGGAGAGAACGTGAAACGAGTGTTTAAGAAAAATCAGGTGATCATTGCAGCGCTGGCGGTGATGATAGCGGTAGCAGGATATTTGAATTATTCCGGACGCCTGTTCCCGGATAAGGCAAAATCCAGTGAGACAGGAAGTGAAGTGGCAAGTCAGGAACTTCTGGATATTTCACAGGAGGACAGTCAGAGTGCATCCTCGGATATTAAGAGTCAGGACGGGGATAATGAAGCGCAGACGAGTACGCCGGGCGAGGCGGTACTGACAGGAGGAGATGCCACATCCATTGTATCACAGGCAAAGATCACAAGAGAACAGGTGCGGGCTAAAAATAAAGAGTCCCTGCAGGAGATCATAGACAATAAACAACTGACAGGAGAGCAGAAGAAAAAAGCGGTAAATGAAATGGTTGAGCTTACAAAAATTGCAGAAAAAGAGGCAGCTGCGGAGACGATGCTTTCTGCCAAAGGATTTACAGACAGTGTAGTCAGTCTTTCCGAAGAATCCGCAGATGTTGTGGTAAATGCCAAAGAATTAAGTGAAGCAAACCGGGCACAAATTGAAGACATTGTTATAAGGAAGACCGGAATGGCAGCTGAAAATATTGTGATCACACCGGCAGGCAGTAAAAAATAGAATAAAATATATGGAAAATCCCGCAGCAGCGGGATTTTTGTTTGAGCATTTGCAGAGGATATGTTATACTGACTAACAGTGTCTATAAACGGATATACTAATGTAGGAGTGTTGGAATATATGTCAGAGATAACAAATGAAATAACAAATGAGATTAAAAAACGAAGAACGTTTGCAATTATTTCCCATCCCGATGCAGGTAAGACAACTTTAACAGAGAAGTTCCTGCTTTACGGAGGAGCCATTAACCAGGCAGGAAGTGTCAAGGGAAAGGCAACAGCAAAGCATGCAGTATCAGACTGGATGGAGATTGAGAAGGAAAGAGGTATTTCTGTAACTTCATCGGTATTACAGTTTAATTATGATGGATTCTGTATCAACATCCTGGATACACCGGGACATCAGGATTTCTCGGAGGATACCTACCGTACTCTGATGGCGGCAGACTCAGCTGTAATGGTCATTGATGCATCCAAAGGTGTAGAGGCGCAGACAAGAAAACTGTTCAAAGTATGTACGATGCGTCATATCCCGATTTTTACTTTTATCAATAAGATGGACCGCGAAGCGATGGATACATTTGAATTATTAGATGATATCGAGAACGAGCTGGGAATCGCAACCTGTCCGGTAAACTGGCCAATCGGTTCCGGTAAGGAGTTCCGCGGTGTCTATGACAGAAATACAAAGAAAGTCGAGCTGTTCTCAGATACAAGAAAAGGAACAACACAAGGTGAGGTGCGCAAAATCGACATTGACGATCCGGAGATTGCAGATCTTATTACAGCGGATCAGAAGAGCCAGTTAGAAGAAGAGATTGAACTGCAGGACGGTGCAGGAGCCGAGTTCGATCAGGAGCTGGTCAGCAAAGGAGAACTTTCACCGGTATTTTTCGGATCTGCACTTACGAACTTCGGTGTAGAGACATTCCTTCAGCATTTCCTTGCAATGACAACTTCACCGCTTCCGAGAAAATCAGATGCAGGTCTCATTGATCCGATGGAGGAAGGAGATTTCTCGGCATTTGTATTTAAAATCCAGGCAAATATGAACAAGGCGCACCGAGACCGTATCGCATTTATGCGTATCTGTTCCGGTAAATTCGAGGCAGGAATGGATGTGTTCCATATTCAGGGCGGCAAGAAGGTCCGTCTGTCGCAGCCACAGCAGATGATGGCTAGCGAGAGACATCTGGTGCAGGAAGCTTATGGCGGAGACATTATCGGTGTGTTTGATCCGGGCATTTTCTCAATCGGTGATACACTGACGACTTCAGCAAAGAGGTATGCATATGAAGGTATCCCGACATTTGCACCGGAGCATTTTGCAAGAGTCCGTCAGGTAGATACGATGAAAAGAAAACAGTTTGTCAAGGGAATTACCCAGATTGCACAGGAAGGTGCGATCCAGATTTTCCAGGAGTACAAAGGCGGCATGGAGGAGATCATCGTCGGCGTTGTCGGCGTCCTGCAGTTTGACGTTTTAAAATACCGTCTGGAGAACGAGTACAACGTAGATATCCGTCTGGAGAACCTGCCGTATGAGCACATCCGCTGGATCGCAAACAAAGAGGAGATCAACCTGGACCGTATTCAGGGTACATCCGATATGAAGAAGGTCATGGACCTCAAGGGAAATCCGCTGCTTCTCTTTGTCAATCCGTGGAGTGTCGGCATGGTACAGGATCGAAACAAAGACCTTGTGCTGACCGAATTCAGCAAAAACTAAGAACAAAAGCGCGGGATGCCGCTTAAAAAGGAGAAGGAATGAACTTATTCGATATTCTGGGCCCTGTGATGGTCGGTCCGTCGAGTTCGCACACAGCGGGGGCGGTGCGGATTGGATGGATGACGCAGAAACTTCTCGGGGAACAGCCGGTGGAAGCAAAAATACTGATGTACGGTTCCTTTGCCGCAACGGGAAAGGGCCATGGAACAGACCGCGGTCTCGTCGCGGGTCTTCTCGGCATGCGGCCGGATGACGAGCGGATTCCGGACAGCTTTGAAATTGCCCGGAAGATGGGTCTTTCCTATTCATTCGGCATCGCCAATCTGACGAGTGCCCATCCGAACAGCGTCGTTCTGGAAGTAAAGGGAAAGAGCGGCCGGACGCTCGAGGTGCAGGCGTGCTCCCTTGGCGGCGGCCGTATCATGATCAACCGCCTCGACGGGCTGGATGTCAACTGCAGCTGCGAGATTCCGACCCTGATCGTCCACAATCTGGACCAGCCGGGCCACGTAGCCGAGGTTACGTCGATGCTGGCACATAAGTCAGTCAACATTGCGAATATGTCCCTCTACCGCGACAAGAGAGGCGGATCGGCCGTCATGGTCGTGGAGATGGATCAGCCGCTTCCCAAAGAGTCGCTGGAATGGCTGGAGCATCTTGAGGGCATTGTAAAGGTAACATACATCAACGTAACGGAAGGAGAAGAGGACGATGTCTTATAATTCACTGGAAGAAATTGTCCGAGAGTGCCAGGAAAAAGACCTGCCGTTTGATGAAGTCATCCTTCTGGACGATATGAATGAGAGAAATGTAAGCCGCGAAGAGTCCATTGAGACGATGCGCGGCATGTGGGAAGCCATGAAAGGCGCTGAACGGAATTACGACGGTTCGCTGCAGTCGAGAAGCGGTCTTGTGGGCGGCGCAGGAAAGACGATGCGCGCGTATGTCGAGAGCGGGAATACGCTCTGCGGACCGTTTGTCGGAAAAGTTATGGCATCTGCACTTGCGATGGGTGAGTCAAACGCCTGCATGAAGCGGATCGTTGCAGCACCGACCGCAGGAGCGTGCGGTGTGCTTCCGGCTGTGCTCGTGAATTACCAGAAAGAGAAGGGGACAGCGGATGAGCAGATCGTGCGTGCGCTCTACACGGCAGCCGGTATCGGCCAGGTCGTTGCGGCGCGGGCCTACATTGCGGGTGCTTCCGGCGGCTGCCAGGCCGAAATCGGAACAGCAAGCGCGATGGCGGCAGGCGCACTGACCGCACTTGGCGGCGGCACTCCGTCCCAGATCACGCATGCGGCAGCGATGGCATTAAAGAACCTGCTCGGTCTCGTGTGTGACCCGGTCGGCGGTCTTGTCGAGGTCCCGTGCGTCAAGCGGAATGTGATCGGTTCCGTGAATGCACTTTCTGCGGCGGACATGGCACTTGCGGGAATCATAAGCCGCATTCCGCCGGATCAGGTGATCGATGCGATGCGGGAAGTCGGCGACCAGATGCATCCGAGTCTGCGCGAAACCGGCCAGGGCGGCCTTGCCAACACGCCGGCAGCACGCGAGTGGTGCGCGGCACAGGAAGAAGAATAAAAAAAACTTTTATTTTCGGAAAACTTTTGGTATAATAAAGGAAAGTCAGCCAAGGAGGAGGTTCTTTAAGATGGCAGAGGCAAAAATTCAGAAAAGAAACACTTATACGATATA
>OLSM01000694.1_pt1 | contig 30362 bp, 26 predicted proteins | sample 1672721 | NCBI WGS metagenome assembly OLSM01 (sample SAMEA3136717, study PRJEB25190) | human gut metagenome
GTATTTGCTGATTCCGGTCTGAACCAGAACCCGACACCGGATGAACTTTCCGCAATCGCAGCATCTTCCGCTGAGTCCTTCAAACTTCTTGTTCAGGAGGAGCCAATCGTAGCTATGCTTTCCCACTCCACCAAGGGAAGTGCAAAACATCCTGACGTAGATAAAGTCGTAGAGGCTACCAGAATCGCAAAAGAGGAGCATCCGGAGCTTAAACTTGACGGAGAGTTCCAGCTTGATGCAGCTATCGTTCCAAGCGTAGGCGCATCCAAAGCACCAGGAAGCGAAGTAGCTGGTAAAGCGAACGTACTGGTATTCCCAGACCTTGATGCAGGTAACATCGGATACAAACTTGCTCAGCGTCTTGGTAAAGCTGAAGCATACGGACCTGTTACACAGGGTATTGCGAAACCTGTAAACGACCTGTCCCGTGGATGCTCTGCAGACGATATCGTAGGTGTTGTAGCAATCACAGCAGTACAGTGCCAGGCAGAGGATAAATAATTATAAATAATCAGGAGAGTAAAATCATGAACGTATTGGTTATCAACTGTGGAAGTTCTTCATTAAAATATCAGTTAATCGATTCCGAGACAGAGAATGTCCTTGCAAAAGGTCTCTGCGAGAGAATTGGTATCGACGGAAGACTGGTATATCAGAAAGCCGGATGTGACAAAGAGATCACAGAGGCAGCTATGCCAACACATAAAGAGGCAATCCAGATGGTACTGGATGCACTTACCAATGACAAGACAGGCGCAATCGGAAGCCTGAAAGAAGTTAACGCAATCGGACACCGTGTCGTACACGGCGGCGAGAAATTCGCTTCTTCCGCAGTGATCACAGATGAGATGATCAAAGCAGTAGAAGAGTGCAACGACCTTGCACCGCTTCACAACCCGGCAAACCTGATCGGTATTCGTGTATGTGCAGAGCTTATGCCAGGTGTACCGCAGGTAGGTGTATTTGATACCGCTTTCCATCAGACAATGCCTGCAAAAGCATATCTCTACGGACTTCCGCTTGAATTCTACAAGAAATATAAAGTAAGAAGATACGGTTTCCATGGAACATCCCACAGCTTCGTATCCAAGAGAGCTGTTGAGTTCCTCGGCCTTGACAAAGACAACTCCAAAGTTATCGTTTGCCACCTTGGAAACGGATCTTCCATCAGCGCTGTTGTAAACGGAAAATGTGTAGACACCACAATGGGTCTTACACCACTGGAAGGTGTTGTTATGGGAACACGTTCCGGTAACATCGACCCGGCTATCATGGAGTTCATCGCTAAGAAAGAGAACCTTGACATCGAGGGCGTTATGAACGTACTCAACAAGAAATCCGGTCTTCTTGGACTTTCCGGCGGACTTTCCAGTGACTTCCGTGACCTTAACGAGGCAGCTGAGGGTGGAAACGAAGATGCAGCAAACGCAATCGATGTTCTCTGCTACGGCATCGCTAAATTCGTAGGCGGATATGTTGCAGCAATGAACGGTGTTGACGCGATCGTCTTCACAGCAGGTATCGGTGAGAACGCAATCCCGGTACGTGAGAAAGTTGTAAGCTATCTTGGATACCTTGGCGTAACACTTGACAAAGACGCAAACGGACATCGTGGCGAGGAGATCGTAATCTCCACACCAGATTCCAAAGTTAAAGTTGCAGTTATCCCGACAAACGAGGAACTTGCAATCTGCCGTGAGACTGTAGCACTGGTATAATCAGCCGCTTCAGTACTGACACAGATGGTATAAAACCGTTCGGGCATAGCCGGAAATCAGGCAGAATATTACTGCGAACCAGCAGTATACATTCGGGGGCGGACAGGTAACAGTCCACCCCCGAAATTTGCCCCTGAATTTCCGATTAAGCCAACAGTAACAAAAAATTAAAAAAATGTAATATTTTCCCGAAAATAACGTTGACAAATCACAAGACCATATGTATAATGGATTGAGTGTGGATAGGAGAGACTTATGCAGATTCATTTATTAGACATTTCTTCCTGTGATGGCAAGACGATCCAGGAGTCAGTTGTTCCTGAACTGGAGAAGATTGATTTTCAGATGGGAAGTTTTCCGGTACTTGCGAAAGAACCGGTAGAGCTTACAATCACCAATACCGGTGATAAGGTTCTTGAACTTACAGGAACCGGTAAGATTACAGTGGGAATCCCTTGTGACCGCTGTCTTGAGACAGTAGCCGTAGAGATACCGCTGGAATTTAAGAAGAAGCTCGACATGAAGCTTTCTGACGAAGAACGTGTCAATGATCTGGATGAAAGCAGCTATCTCACAGGTATGAACCTGGATGTGGACCGGTTGGTCTATCTTGAGGTATTGATATGCTGGCCTTTGAAGGTCTTATGTAAAGAAGACTGTAAAGGTATCTGCAGCCGCTGCGGGAAGAACCTGAACGAAGGTCCCTGCGGATGCAAGGAGGAGCCTAAGGATCCCCGCATGGCAGCTATCAGTGATATATTCAGTAAATTTAAGGAGGTGTAACCTATGTCCATTTGTCCTAAGAACAAATCTTCCAAAGCTAGACGTGACAAGAGAAGAGCGAACTGGAAAATGAGCGCTATGAACCTTGTTAAATGTAGCAAATGTGGAGCACTTATGATGCCACACAGAGTTTGCAAAGCTTGCGGAAGCTACAATAAGAAGGAAATCATCAAAGTTGAGGACTAATTTTAATTAGACAGTCAATATATGATGCAGAAAAGAGTCTGGTATGCTGAGATAAGTATACCGGCTTTTTTTATACTCTGAGGGGAAATAAAAATATGAAAGAGAACAAAAATCAGAAAAATACCGCCGTAAACCAGATCACAGAGGGCGTGATCTGGAAACAGCTTCTGTTTTTCTTTTTTCCGATCTTGTTTGGAACTCTGTTCCAGCAGATTTATAATACCGCCGATACGGTTGTGGTAGGCCGTTTTGTGGGAAAAGAAGCGCTGGCTGCAGTCGGTGGTTCGTCCAGCATGATTGTGAATCTGATTGTAGGATTTTTTGTGGGCCTATGTTCTGGTGCGGCTGTGGTGATTTCACAGTTCTACGGCGCAAAAGACCACAAAAATCTCAAAAAAGCGCTTCACACATCCATGATTTTCTGTCTGGCAGCCAGCATAATTGTGGGAACAGCAGGATTTATCCTGGCAGAGCCGATCCTTCACCTGATGAAAACACCGGCAGAAGTAATTCCGGATTCTGTACTGTACCTGCATATCTATTTTGCGGGAACTTTTTTCAATCTGGTTTACAACATGGTATCCAGTATCTTAAGAGCAGTAGGAGACTCCAAAAGACCCCTTTATGTGCTGATCATCACCTGCCTTTTGAATATTCTTCTGGATGTTGTGTTTGTTGTAATCTTCCATATGGGAGTTCTTGGCGTTGCACTTGCAACAGTCAGCTGTCAGGCAGTCAGTGCCATTCTTGTAACCTGGTTTTTGATGCGGGCAGAAGATATTTACCGTCTGGATTTCCATGAGATCCGTTTTGATCTCCGGTCTCTTGGAGCAGTTTTAAGGATTGGACTTCCAGCAGGACTGGAATCTGTGATGTACAACATTGCCAATCTTACTATTCAGATTTTTGTCAATGAGCTGGGAACGGATACCGTGGCAGCCTGGGGAACCCTGGGAAAAATTGACGCGGTATTCTGGATGGTCTGCAATGCCTTTGCTATCTCAATTACCACCTTTGTGGGACAGAACTACGGTGCCGGAAAATACCACCGCATGCGAAAAAGCGTCCGTGTCTGTATGGCAATGGCATATATTACCGCATTTATTGTAAGTGGTGCAATTGTTCTGTTTGCGGGACCAATTTACCGCCTATTTACCACAGATCAGACAGTGGTGAAAATTGGAGTCCATATGATCCGGTTCCTGATCCCATCGTATGCGCTTTATGTTGTGATCGGAATTCTGTCCGGCGCCCTGCGTGGTGCCGGAAGAGTTCTGATCCCCATGATTCTGACATGCGGAGGCGTCTGCATGATCCGGATTATCTGGCTGTTTGCCTTTGTAAAATCCCATCCCGGAATTAACAGCATTATGCTCAGCTATCCGGTGTCCTGGGTAATTACTGCGGTGCTGTTTGTCATTTACTATTTCCGGCGTTTTCCCGGTATACAAAAAAAGAAATAACCATATAAAAAGGGTGCTGATTCTGCGTGATAGCAGTGATTGGCACCTTTGTTTTTCTCGAAAAATGTCGATTTATTACGAATTGATTTCATTGCCTGAAAAGAGAAAAAGCGGTATTCTGGACGCATATAGATGGATATTTAAAACAGCACAAAAGGGGATGAATCACATGCACAATCTGCGAAAAACAATAAGATATGGGATTTTATCAGTACTTGGAGTGATTGTTATGGGGATCTGCATGAGGTACGCCATAAAAACGGCAATGGCAGCAATCACAGCCCTGACGGTGGGAATCCGAAACCGATCCGGAAAGCGGGGTGGCAGCCATAGAGAAGAAAAATAAGCTGTGGACTCTTATTTTCGGAATTACAGTGATTTTATCCATGACGGCATTTTTTCTGATGTACCGCATGAACAATGAATATACGGCCAGAGGAGAGGAGCCCATTCAGGGAATTCTCTGTCTGGATGAGGAAAAAGCAGCGGGGAAACTGCATTATCTGGTCAGAGAATGGCAGTATTTTCCGGGGAAACTTCTTACTCCAGATATGCTGAAAGAAAACACCGGATATTACAGCCGGTATATTTCCATTGGAGAATACGGAGGAATGGAACTGGGTGACAAAAATGCCTCTCCCTATGGCTGCGGAACCTATCGGATGATTCTGATTCTGCCGAAAAAAGAACAGACATGGGCCCTTTCTCTTAAGAAGGTCTTTTCCGCATACCGGATTTATATCAACGGAGAACTGGCAGGAGAAGTGGGAGATCCGGATGAAAAAACTTATAAAGAGCAGATTATGAACCGTGTTTTTACATTTCAGGGATCTGAAATGGCGGAAATTGTCATAGCAGTGGCAGACAAAAACCATGTCAAATCCGGAATTCAGTATATTCCGGTGTTCGGGTCCCCGGTTCAGATCAATATGCAGAGAGGATTGCGGGTACTTGGGAGCGGATTTGCCATGGCATTTTGTATTTGCGTCATGTTTGGAGTGCTTACAGTACATATCCGCACCAGGACATATCTGTCTCTTATGATTGATGTCTGGATTGTGGCAGCTTTTCTTCTGGAAATTTTTGTGGATATTCTTCCCTCAGCAGGAATTTTCTATGAAGCATCCTGGATCAGCGAAGCTGTCAAATGGGTTGCGGCGTTTTATATGCTGGTAAATACTTTCGGGGAAACTGACTGCGGATATGGGAAAATTGTTCTGGTGGGAACAACGGTTTACGCCTGTTCCCTTGCAGCAGATCGGATCTGGCCTCTTTACGAACCTATCATCGGAGGCCGGTTTCCGGAGACCGGAGGGATGGTACTGGCCATTGCGTTTGCCTGCGTGCTGTGGAGAGATCTTTCAGAAGCGTACAAAATCCGTCTCACCTATGAGATATACAGCAAACAGACAGAACTGCGTCTGCTTGCTCAGAAAAAACATTACGAAAAACTGAAAGCGCAGATGGATGAAACCAGCCGTGTCCGTCATGATATGCGGCAACATCTCCGGGTGCTGGCTGCCCTTCTGGAACAGAAACAGTATGAGGAAATGCAGACGTATCTTTGCCGGTATACAAGGGAGTTTCAGGAGAGGCTTACATATCAGACCTACTGTAAAAATCAGGTAACCGATGCAATTCTTCATTATTATGAGGAGATCTGCCGGGAAAAAAGAATCTCTTTTCAGTGCCAGGTGGAGGCACCGGAGAATACAGGAATCGAAGATACAGACTTCTGCCGGCTTTTTGGAAATCTGCTGGAAAACGCAGTTGAGGCAGCCGAAAGGTGCCCGGATGGCAGCCCGAGATTTATCCGGGTACAGATCCGGGCCAGAAATAATAAACTGCTGATCGAAGAAGAAAATAGTTGTACAGGTTCTCTTCGAAGAGGCAGGGACGGAATTTTCTCCGGAAAACATTCCGGACAGGGAATCGGAACCGCATCCATCTCGGAGATTGCGGCACGTTATGGTGGTCTTGCAGACTTTCAGGACCATAATGGGATTTTTAAGGCAGAGATTTTCCTTCGCCTGACGAAAAAAGATACTGAAGATAAGCTTTTCGGATAGCGGCAGAACCACGTTTCCGGATCTGGACAGTTTCTCCGTTATCCAGAAGGAATCCGTCGTCGGTGGCTTCCTGGATGCGGTCCATATTTACCATACATCCACGGTAACAGGAGAGAAAATTGTGGCAGTCACGGATCTGCTCCTCAAATTTATGGAATGTAAGGTAAGAACGCAGCGGGCCGGCATCTGTATGCAGGCAGACGGCATTGCGGAATGTATCTGCATACAGAATGCTGTGCAGCGGCACACGCACAGGAACACGGTCAGAAATAATTTCGATATATCGTGCATGAAGAGCCTCTTTCAGACGAAAAGAATCCAGAATCTGACACAGCTTTTCCGGCTGAAAAGGTTTCAGAAGATAGTAGGCGGCATTTACGTCGTAGCTTTCCACCGCAAATTCACTGCTGGTAGTCACAAAAACAAGAATGCAGTCATCAGACTGATTTCGGATTCTTCTGGCTGCTTCCATGCCGGTAATGCCATCCATATAGATATCCAGAAACAGGATCTGGAAATTTCCGGGCCGGTAATCGTCAAAGAAAGCCTCCGCACTGGAAAAGTACCGGATTTCCGTGGGAATCTGTCTGTTTTCAAAATAAGAAGTAATAATACGTTTCAGCTGTTCTGCGTCCGATGCAATGTCATCAATAATAGCAATATTCAAAATCTGTAACCTCCGGAGAAATAAGTGTAAAGGTAGTATAGCATAACTTTTAGGAATGTCCAGAGGCAGTTTACGATTTTACATAAGTTTTACGGGGGAGATTTTGTAGAGAAATGTCGTAAGATCTCATATTCTCTCAAAATCATTAGTAAATTCTGGAAAAAGAGTGCAAGATATCATGGAAAACGTCATTTTGTCACAGGTTGGTTGTCATTTGCCGGGAAATTTTTTACAATGATGTCATCCAAAAAGAAAGGCGGTAGATATACGGAAAGTAAAAAAGAAAACTGGCGACATGAGAAACTGTCAACAAAAATCCAGACAAAACCCTTAAAAAAACCCTTACAACAACGGCTGTATTTCAGAGCATGAAACGCAGCCGTTTTCCCCGTTCCCAAAATACATGCTTCTTGACGGAAAGCAGGAAATTCGTTATTATTCGTTGTAGAGTGAAAAAGCCAATGCGGATATCTTTATCTGCAGGAACTTACGAAAAAAGAAAATGGAGAAACACACATGAACATTCTTAATATAGAACATATCCACAAGATTTTTGGAGACAAGGTAATTTTTGACGATATTTCCTGCGGCATTGATCAGGGAGAAAAGATCGGAATCATCGGTGTCAACGGAACAGGAAAAACCACCCTGCTCCGGGTCATTGCAGGAGAAGAAGAACCGGATGAAGGCCAGGTGATCACCCAGAACGGAATTCGTATCAGCTGGCTTCCCCAGACTCCGGAATTTCCACAGCATATGACCATTCTGGACTATGTGGCAGAGGGCAAATGGCAGAAAGACTGGAGTACGGAGAGCGAGGCACGCCGTATGCTGAACACGCTTGGAATTACAGACCAGAACAGCAATATGGATAATCTTTCCGGCGGTGAAAAAAAGAGAGTGGCACTGGCCAGAATGCTTTTAAATCCGGCAGACATCCTGATCCTGGATGAGCCTACCAACCACCTGGACGGGGAGATGGTTACCTGGCTGGAAGACTTTCTTCGGAATTTTCGTGGAACTGTGATCATGGTTACCCATGACCGATACTTCCTGGACCGTGTGGCCAACCGTATCCTGGAGATCAGCCACGGAAAATTATATTCCTACGCAGGAGATTACTCCAGGTTTCTGGAATTGAAAGCCCAGAGAGAAGAGATGGAGCTTGCCAGCGACCGTAAACGCCGCAGTGTCCTTCGAATGGAACTGGAATGGGCGGCGAGAGGCTGCCGTGCCAGAAGTACCAAGCAGAGGGCAAGGCTTGACCGTCTGGAAGCACTGAAAGCAGGAAAAACTCCGGTAAAAGATCAGAATATAGAGATGGACTCCGTGGAAACCCGTATGGGTAAAAAGACCGTAGAGTTCCATCACGTGAGTAAATCCATAGAAGGCCGCCTTCTGATCAATGATTTTGATTATATTGTTCTAAGAGATCAGCGCCTTGGAATCATCGGCCCCAACGGCTGTGGAAAATCCACCCTCCTTAAGATGGTAGAAGGACTGGTTGCTCCGGATTCCGGAGAAATTCAGATCGGCGAAACCATCCGCATCGGATATCTCGCCCAGAACGTTCCGGATATGGATGGAAGACAGCGAGTGATCGATTATATTCGCGAAGTGGCAGAATATGTTCCGACGAAAGAAGGAAGAATCACCGCTTCCCAGATGCTGGAGAGATTTCTTTTTGACCCGGCCATGCAGTACACACCTGTAGAAAAACTTTCCGGAGGAGAGAAGAGAAGACTGTACCTTCTGAAAGTCCTGATGGAGGCACCGAACGTCCTGCTCCTGGATGAGCCAGGAAATGATCTGGATATCCCTACTATGACTATCCTGGAAGATTATCTGGATTCTTTTTCCGGTATTGTGATTACCGTATCTCATGACCGTTATTTCCTTGACAATGTGGTAAACCGCATTATGGCATTTGAGGGGGATGGACAGCTGGTACAGTATGAAGGGGGATACACCGATTATCTGGAAGCGAAAGCCAGAAAAGGCCAGACACTGGAAACACGTTCGGATATGGCAGGCAGCAGCCAGGACGAGATGCCGGAACCGGAAAAAAAGAAATCCTCAGCAGATACCTGGAAACAGAACCGGAAACAGAAGCTGAAATTTACCTATAAAGAACAGAAAGAATTTGAAACCATCGATGATGACATTGCGGCACTGGAGGAACGTCTGGAACAGATCGACAAAGAAATGGCAGTCAATGCCACCAACGCCGGAAAACTCCGGGAACTTTCCGAAGAACAGCAGGAAACCCAGCAGAAGCTGGATGAAAAAATGGATCGTTGGGTGTATTTAAACGACCTTGCGGAACAGATCGAGGCGCAGAAAGAATAAGATATATCAGCAGAGAGCTTATAGCATTTCGGGGAATACCGCTATAAGCTCTCTGTTTTCAACTGTTTTATTTTCAGGGTTTGCGCGAAACGTATTGACTTCCCGGGCAGAATTTTAGTATCATAAGTAACGGTACATTTGTTTTGGTACTCTGCAGTGAAAATCCTTGTACCGCTGGGTCTGAGGATTTTCACTACAGTGTACCATATGCATTCCGAAAAGGTTTTCGGACAGAGAAAGGACAACATATGTCAGAAATGGTAAAAGTCGTTGTAGACGCAATGGGCGGTGACAATGCCCCGGTAGAGCCGGTGAAGGCAGCCGTAGAAGCCGTAAAAGAGAAACATAACATTCAGGTTATCCTCACAGGACAGGAAGATGTGATAAAGGCAGAACTTCAGAAATACCAGGATTACCCGAAAGACAGAATCCGTGTGGTACACGCTTCCCAGGTGATCGAGACCGCAGAGCCTCCGGTAATGGCGATCCAGAAAAAGAAAGATTCCTCCATTGTAGTAGGCTTAAATCTTGTAAAAAAACAGGAGGCAGATGCCTTCGTATCATCCGGAAGCACCGGAGCAGTTCTGGTAGGCGGACAGGTGATTGTAGGCAGGATCAAAGGCATCCAGAGACCGCCTCTTGCCCCGCTGATCCCGACAGCCAAAGGAGTTTCCCTTCTAATCGACTGCGGCGCCAACGTAGATGCCAGACCGAACCATCTGGTACAGTTTGCACAGATGGGTTCCATTTATATGGAGAACGTAGTGGGAGTTAGGAAACCAAGAGTAGCCATCGTAAATAACGGTGCAGAGGAAGAAAAAGGCAATGCCCTGGTTAAAGCCACTTTCCCTCTCTTAAAAGCATGCAAAGATATTAATTTCATCGGAAGCATTGAGGCAAGGGATATCCCGGCAGGATACGCAGATGTGGTTGTCTGCGAAGCATTTGTGGGAAATGTGATCCTCAAGCTTTATGAAGGCGTGGGAGCAACCATGGTATCCATGATCAAAAAAGGCATGATGACAAGCCTTAGAAGCAAAGTAGGAGCCCTGATGGTGAAACCGGCCCTCAAGGAAACCCTGAAAGCCTTTGACGCCAGCGAATACGGCGGAGCTCCGCTTCTTGGACTGAAAGGCCTGGTAGTAAAGAGCCATGGAAGCGCAAAGAGCGTGGAAATCCGTCATGCCATCTTCCAGTGCGAGCAGTTTAAGGAAGAAAAGATCAACGAAAAGATCGAAGAATTCATTGCGGCCGAACAGAAAGCACAGGCAGAAGCAAAAGCCGAAGAAAAATAAAACAGAACAGAAATTATTACAGACAGAACAGGAGGCGAACAGTCGTGGAACTGGAAATACTGAAAACAATCATAGAAAAAACTCTGGGAAGAACCGTAGATCCCCTTACGGAAAAAACGACCTTTGTGGATGACTTGGGCATGGATTCCCTGGATTTTTTCCAGATGCTTATTGATCTGGAAGAAACCTACGATATCCACATAGATGCAGAGGATGCAGAAGAGATTGTAACCATTTCCGATGCAGTGGAGACTCTTCGCCGCGCAACGAAGGGAAAAAGAAATGGAAAATAATTTAAAAAAACTGGAACAGACCATCGGATATCAGTTTACCGCAAAATCTTTGCTGGAACAGGCAATGACACACAGCTCCTATGCCAATGAGAAACATCTTGGAAAACTTGGCTGCAACGAGCGTCTGGAATTCCTGGGTGACGCAGTGCTGGAACTGATCAGCAGTGACTTTCTGTACAAAAAATTCCGCAACAACCAGGAGGGAGAACTTACTAAAAAGCGTGCCAGCATGGTATGCGAAAAGAGCCTTGCCTACTGTGCAAGAGAATTCGGCCTTCCGGAGTTCATTCTTCTTGGAAGAGGCGAGGAAATGATGGGTGGCCGGAAACGTGACTCCATCGTATCCGATGCGCTGGAATCCCTCATTGGAGCCATGTATCTGGACGGCGGTTTTGAACCGGCCCAGACATTTGTCCTGAAATTTATCCTCAATGATCTGGAAGACAAGAGAATTTTTTATGACAGCAAGACTGTACTGCAGGAGATGGTACAGGAGGGCGGAAACCATCCGGTGGAATACCGTCTTCTGAAAGAAGAAGGACCGGATCACAGCAAGAGCTTTACGGTAGAAGCCCTGATCAACGGAGAAAGTATGGGAACCGGAACCGGCCATACCAAGAAAGCGGCAGAGCAGGCCGCAGCCCTTGAGGCGATCCGTAGGATCAAATAAACAGCAGGTGTCCAATGTATCTGAAAAATATAGAGGTGCAGGGATTCAAATCCTTTGCACAGAAAATCAATTTTGAATTTCATAACGGAATCACTGGCATTGTAGGTCCAAACGGCAGTGGAAAAAGCAACGTCGGCGATGCAGTCCGCTGGGTTCTGGGAGAGCAGAGTGCCAAGCAGTTGCGAGGCGGAAATATGCAGGACGTTATTTTTTCCGGAACAGAACTCAGAAAGCCCTTAAGCTTTGCATCGGTGGCCATCACTCTGGACAACAGTGACCACAAACTTCCGGTGGATTTTGAGGAAGTAACCGTAACCAGAAGGCTGTACCGCTCCGGAGAAAGCGAATACCGCATCAACGGAAGTTCCTGCCGTCTGAAAGACATCAATGAGATGTTTTATGATACCGGCATCGGAAAAGAAGGCTACTCCATCATCGGCCAGGGCCAGATTGACAAGATCTTAAGTGGCAAGCCGGAAGACCGCCGAGAGCTTTTTGACGAGGCAGCAGGAATCGTCAAGTTCAAAAGACGAAAAAACACCACTCTGAAAAAACTGGAAGAAGAACAGCAGAACCTGGTCCGTGTCACTGATATTTTAAGCGAGCTGACCAAACAGCTGGAACCTCTGGAACGTCAGTCTGAAACTGCAAAGATCTATCTGGCAAAAAGAGAAAGTCTGAAAGAGCTGGATGTGAACATGTTCCTTCTGGAATATGAACACACCGGCAATCTGATCAAAGAGCTGGAAGAAAAGACCAGAATCGCGGAAAACCAGTTACAGGAGGCAAAAGACGCCCACAGCCGCACAAAAGAGGAGTATGAGCGCCTGGAAAAATCTCTGGAAGAGCTAAATCAGCGTATGGACACTCTCCGGGAAGAAAGCCGGGACCGTGCCATCCGTAAGCAGCAGCTTTCTGGTGAGATCAATGTCCTTCATGAACAGATCCTTGCAGGCGAGCAGAACGACAGCCATTACCGCAGCCGTCTTCTGGCTATCCAGGAAGACACGGAGAAAAAATCCGCAGACAAAGAGGAACTGGAAGAGCAGAGAGCAGACCTGCAGGCAAAGCTCCGCGAGATCAGCAAAGAGCTCTCCGACGAGCAGGAAAAGCTGGATAACATCCAGAGCAACATTGAAGAATGTACCCAGGCAGTAGAAGATGGAAAAAACGAAATTATCGAAATCCTCAACTCCCGTGCAAACACCAAAGGTAAGGCCCAGCGTTTTGATGCCATGATGGAACAGCTGGATATCCGGAAAGCCGGAATCAGCCAGAGAATGCTTTCCCTGAAAACACAGGAAGAAGAACAGCAGTCAGCCATCAGCCGGGCAAAAAAAGAGTACGATACCATCACCGAAGCCATTTTGGCCATCCAGGAAGAGGGAAGCCACCTCACAAAAGAGATCAAAGCCATCCAGGAAACCCTGAAACAGCAGAATACCGAGCTGGAAGAAAGCCAGAGAGCCTACCACAGAGAGGCTTCCCGTCTGGAATCTTTAAAGAATATCACGGAACGTTACGACGGTTACGGAAACAGTATCCGCCGTGTCATGGAGCAGAAAGACCATGTACCGGGCATCCGCGGTGTTGTGGCAGATATCATCCATGTGGAAAAAAACTACGAGATCGCCATTGAGACAGCACTTGGCGGAAGCATCCAGAACATTGTCACAGACAATGAGCAGACAGCCAAGGAGATGATCGAATTCCTGAAGAAAAACCGGTACGGACGTGCTACCTTCCTTCCCTTAAACAGTATTTCCCAGAGAGGCGAATTCGCCCAGAGGGGAGCCTTAAATGAAGAGGGAGCCATCGGTCTTGCAAGTGGTCTGGTAAGTGCAGACAAAGAATACGCAGGACTGATCGGTTATCTTCTTGGAAAAGTACTGGTTGTGGACAATATTGACCACGCCATTGCCATTGCCAGAAAATACCGCCACAGTATCCGGATGGTAACTCTGGAGGGAGAGTCCTTAAGCCCGGGCGGTTCCATGACCGGTGGTGCTTTTAAGAACAACAGCAACCTTCTTGGCCGCCGCCGTGAGATCGAAGAACTGGAAAAGAAAGTAAAAGAACTGGCGGCCAGGTACAACGAAATCCGTCAGTCCATGGAGGATAACCGCAGGAAACGAAATGAAATGCGGGATACCGTAAATTCCCTGCAGCAGAAATTCCAGGAGCAGTCTATCGGGCAGAATACAGCCAGAATGAACATCGAGCAGCTGGAGAAAAAAGCAGAAGAAATCCGGGGCGGTTATGTGAGAATCCAGTGGGAAGAGGAAGAAATCCGCCGCCAGACAAGAGAAATGCAGGCAGATAACGCCCGGATCACCCAGGAACTGGAAACTTCCAAAAAGGACGAGGAAGAGCTGGAAACTTTCATCGAAACCCGCCAGAAGGAACTGGAAGACTGGAAAAAAGATGAGGCACAAACCCTGGAAACTCTGGAAAAGATCCGTCTGGATGCATCCGCATCCCAGCAGAAGGAAAGCTTCATAAAAGAGAACCTGAAACGTCTGAAAGAAGAGATCGATGTTCTTTTAAAAGAAAAAGAAGAAATCCTGGATTCCCTGGAAAAAGGCAGCCAGGAAACTGCAGAAAAAAGAAAAACGATCAAAAATGTCCAGGCTGAGATCGAAAGTTTTGCCGCAAAAGAAGAAGCTTCCCAGAAACAGCTTGAAAAACTGCAGCAGGAAAAAGAAGAAAGCACAAAGAGCCATAAAGAGTTCTTTGAAAAACGGGATGAATTATCCAATCAGATCAGCCTTCTGGACAAAGAATGTTTCCGTCTGAAAACTCAGGCAGAAAAGATCGAAGAAAACCGGGAAGCCCGTATTTCCTACATGTGGGAGGAATACGAGATCACCCCGAATAATGCGCTGCAGTACCGAAAAGAAGAATTCAGTGACCGCCATGTGATGAAACAGCAGATCCACAAATTAAAGGACGAGATCCGCGCCCTTGGTTCTGTCAATGTCAATGCCATTGAAGATTACAAGGAACTTCTGGAACGGCATACCTTCTTAAACGGCCAGTACAACGATCTTCTGGAAGCGGAAAAAACGCTGGAACAGATCATTCAGGAACTGGATGAAGGAATGCGGAAACAGTTCACCGAAAAATTCGGAGAGATCCAGAAGGAATTTGACAAAGCCTTTAAAGAGCTGTTCGGCGGAGGCCGGGGAACTCTGGAACTTGCGGAAGACGAGGACATTCTGGAGGCAGGAATCAAAATTATTTCCCAGCCACCTGGAAAAAAACTTCAGAACATGATGCAGCTTTCCGGTGGAGAGAAGGCACTGACAGCCATTGCCCTTCTTTTTGCCATCCAGAACCTGAAACCATCACCGTTCTGTCTTCTGGATGAGATCGAGGCAGCTCTGGATGATTCCAACGTAGGCCGTTTTGCAGGATATTTACAGAAGTTGACGAAGAACACACAATTTATTATAATAACACATAGACGTGGTACCATGAATGCGGCAGACCGCCTTTATGGAATTACCATGCAGGAAAAAGGGGTATCAACGCTGGTATCAGTAGATCTGGTAGAGAACCAGCTTACCCGGTAGCAGAGGGGATGAAGCAGTATGGCAGAAGAAAAAAAAGGATTTTTTAAACGTCTGGTAAGCGGACTTACCAAAACGCGAGACAATATCGTTGCCGGATTTGATTCCATTTTCAGCGGTTTTTCCAGTATTGATGATGATTTTTATGAAGAGCTGGAAGAAATTCTGATCATGGGAGACATCGGCATCAACGCAACCACCTCCATTCTGGAACATCTGAAGGAACAGGTGGCCGAGCAGCATATCAAGGAGCCTTCCCAGTGCAAGCAGCTTCTGATCGACAGCATCAAGAAGCAGATGCAGGTGGAGAGCACAGAATATGAATTCGAGAACCGGAAATCCGTAATCCTGGTGATCGGTGTCAACGGAGTCGGTAAAACTACCTCCGTAGGTAAACTTGCCGGTAAACTGAAGGATCAGGGAAAGAAAGTAATCCTTGGCGCGGCAGATACGTTCCGTGCGGCAGCAGGAGAACAGCTGACACAGTGGGCCAACCGTGCAGGTGTTGAGATCATCGGCGGACAGGATGGTGCAGACCCGGCATCGGTTGTATACGATGCGGTGGCAGCAGCCAAGGCCAGAAATGCAGATGTACTGATCTGCGACACAGCAGGAAGACTTCACAACAAGAAGAATCTTATGGAAGAGCTTCGCAAAATTTACCGTATTCTGGAACGTGAGTACCCGGAAGCTTATCTGGAAACTCTGGTTGTCCTTGACGGAACCACCGGCCAGAACGCACTTTCTCAGGCAAGACAGTTTGCAGAGGTAGCCAATGTTACCGGAATCATTCTTACCAAACTTGATGGTACAGCCAAAGGTGGAATCGCCGTAGCGATCCAGTCCGAGCTTGACATACCAGTAAAATACATCGGAGTAGGCGAGAGCATCGATGACCTGCAGAAATTCGACGCAGACGCATTTGTAAACGCCCTCTTTGACGTAGAAGAAAGGAGCTAAATACAAATGCTTACATTAGAGAGCTTTGAAGAAGCGGCAGCCAAAGTAAAAGAAGTGACACAGGAAACAAAGCTGATATACAGCAGTTATTTCTCAGATATGACAGGAAACAAGGTTTACCTGAAACCGGAGAACATGCAGCGCACCGGTGCCTACAAAGTACGTGGCGCATACTATAAGATCAGCACACTTTCCGATGAAGAGAGAAATAAAGGCCTGATTACCGCATCCGCAGGAAACCACGCACAGGGTGTTGCCTATGCCGCACATAAATACGGAGTAAAAGCAGTCATCGTTATGCCGACCACCACACCACTGATCAAGGTAGAGCGTACCAAGAGCTATGGCGCAGAAGTTATCCTTCACGGTGACGTATACGATGAGGCCTGTGCACACGCACTTGCACTTGCAGAAGAAAAAGGTTACACCTTCATTCATCCGTTTGATGACCCGGCAGTAGCAACCGGACAGGGAACCATCGCCATGGAAATCGTACAGGAACTTCCGCTGGTAGATTATATCCTCGTCCCAATCGGCGGCGGCGGACTTGCAACCGGTGTTTCCACCCTTGCAAAACTCCTCAACCCACATATCAAGGTCATCGGCGTGGAGCCTGCAGGAGCAGCCTGCATGAAGGCATCCCTGGAAAAAGGTGAGGTCGTAACCCTTCCTCACGTAAACACCATCGCCGACGGTACCGCAGTACAGACCCCTGGAAAAAATATCTTCCCGTACATCCAGGAGAACCTGGACGATATCATCACCATCGATGATGACGAACTGATCGTAGCTTTCCTGGATATGGTAGAGAACCACAAGATGATCGTAGAGAACTCCGGTCTCCTTACCGTAGCAGCTCTCCGCCACCTGGATGTGAAGAAAAAGAAGATCGTCTCCATCTTAAGCGGTGGAAACATGGACGTAATCACCATGTCCTCTGTTGTACAGCACGGCCTCATCCAGAGAGACCGAATCTTCACCGTCTCCGTCCTCATCCCGGACAAGCCAGGCGAACTCGTACGAGTAGCCAGCGTCATCGCTGAAAATCAGGGAAATGTCATCAAACTGGATCACAACCAGTTCGTAAGCACCAACCGAAATGCAGCTGTGGAACTTCGGATCACCATGGAAGCATTCGGAACAGATCATAAGAATCAGATTGTTGCGGCACTGGAGAAGGCTGGATGCAAGCCTAGGGTTGTGCGGGCGATATTGTAAAGAAAGATAGAGCTAAATAAAAGCAAATGTGAAAAACGTCTTAGAGTTTGATGAACCTGGGACGTTTTTTTATGTTGATAAATTCTTGAAAAAATTCCGAAATGGGAAACTTTTGGTATGGGGAGAGTCGAAATTTGTCGATGAAAATAGAATGAAATTTGCAATGAAATGTAGTAAACTGAGTAGTAATTGGAGGAATGAGAAATGAGCTAAGACAACTATATAATATGAGGATTTCTATAAGTTTTATGGAGAATGAGGTGGCAAGATGAAAGAAATGGAATATTATATTGCAGAATTAAAAGAATGCGTTAACCAAAATAACAGAAATAAAGTAGTTGTGGATGGAGCTATAGAAGATTTATTTCGAGATTTATTGATTTCCATTTCAGATTCGTATTTAATGGCATATGAAGAAAATAATTTGGAAAAAATGAAACAATTGTTAGAAGAACAACGTAAATTAAGAATAGAAATGACAAAGGAATTGAATAAATCTGCTGATCAGATTCTGCTTCTTTCAGCGAAAATAGTAGATCAATATAATATTTTTAATAAAATTTACCAAAATCTTGCTATTAATAAAAAGGTAAAGGTAAATACAAAATTTATAGAAGCTCAACATAAAGATGCTAGAGATATCATGGAATTTTTATATAAACATTTGCATGCAAGATATAAAGATCTAACAGAACTGGGTATTTCAAAAAGTTCAGTTGCAGATACGTTAAAGGCTCTTGAGAATGCTGGATTGGTTAATGGAATTCAATGTGAAAATTGCGTTTTTTATGAATTGTCCAGTGAAGGACAAGAATACATTAGAACTAAGATAGAAAATATTGACTAGGAAATAATGTAGATTCAGAAATAGTTGTTAATAAAAAGATAACTTTTAAATTACGAAAAGTTTAATGGAGATAAAAAAAGAGTAATGGAGAAAATTAAAATAAACAAAGCCGAAATCGAATTACTAGAATACATCCCGGATTTCTACTCCATAGCAGAAATCACCAACCCACTGCTATCCGAAATGAGACCAGGAATCAAGACGTGGGTATCCGAAGACGTATTTGAAAAAATGCAGGTCTCCGTCTGGATCGTAAATGACATCAGAGTAAATGCATTTGCAAAGAAATACGAAGGAAAAAACTACATAGTACTGACAATAGGACTCTGTGTCGCTTTCTGGAAAGAAGTCGAAGAATTCATCGGTAATAAAAATTTCAGAAAAGTATTTCACCTGTCAGAAGAAAAAGAAGACAGTTATAAAAAAGAGCTATATCAGTCCATGCTGAATTTTATCATTGCCCATGAATTCGGACATATTGTCCATGGACATGTTCTGGCAAATTCAGAAGACAATTTCATAGAAGAATTATATGCAGACGAGACAACAAATAAAGATAACTGGCTCACACAGCTGAGAGAATTTGACGCAGATTATTATGCCGCAATGCTGAATACGGCCATTACACTTGGATATTGGAAAGAAGACAGGAAGGTATTAAGTGCAACCTTTGATCTTTTGTTTTTATCTTTTTATTTATGCTTCGATGTCTTTGCAAAAAACTCCAACAGAGATTTCTCAAATTATCAGGAAAAAGATATAGAATCATATGATCATCCATACCCCGGCATCCGGATGTATTACTGCAGTCTTGCGATCTGTGATTTACTTATAAGAGTTAAAGGCGATAACGAGCTTACCCGGGAACTTATCAGCAGCGGATTCGATGCGATGATTTCCTACGAAAAACGGGCCCTTGGAAAAGAAAAATACCGGGACAGCTACTTTTCCATTGCAGGAACCAAAAAAGGCGCTATGCATACTCGGGCACTGGTAAATGGCTGGAATGAACTGGTAGAAGAATATAACCGATATTCTTATGTTACAATTTATAAAAAGGACAATTTGGAATCCCTGTCATATTTTCTCGGAGAAGACGGAGAGTTTCTTCGCCAGGGAGTATAGCTTTACGCGAAAAAGGTTTCATGATATCATATTTATAGTAAATAATGATATCGTGAAACCATTTTTTGTTTTGGGAGGTGCTTCAATGCCAGAAAAAAAGAAACTTCCAGTAGGAATAGATAATTTCGAAAAAATAATCAAAAACAACTTCTATTATGTCGATAAAACAGAAATGATTCACAGTCTAATCCAAAACTGGAGCGAAGTAAACCTTATCACCCGCCCACGGCGTTTTGGAAAAACTCTGAACATGAATATGCTTCAGACCTTTTTTGAAATCGGGACAGATCCCAAAATATTTGAAGGCCTGAAGATCTCCGAAGACAGAGAATTCTGCGAAAAATATATGGGACATTTTCCCGTAATTTCCATCAGTTTAAAGAACGTTGAAGGAATGAACTTTGAGAGCGCCTGTGCGGCAATGAAATATGCGATCGGTGCAGAAGCCTTAAGATTTTCTTTTCTGGAAAAAAGCCCTGAGTTATCAGAAACAGATAAAAAAATGTATAAAGCCCTGACAATGGTTTCTGACACCGGTGATTTTCAAATGTCATACTCAGCAATGGAAAAATCACTGTTAACCTTATCTTCCTTACTTTGCAGACATTATGGAAAAAAAGTCATTCTTCTGATTGATGAATACGATGTACCCCTGGATAAAGCTTTTCAGAATGGCTACTATGAGGAAATGGTATCTCTGATCCGAAACATGTTTGGTAATGTATTAAAAACAAATTCGAATCTTTACTTTGCCGTATTAACTGGCTGTCTGAGAATTGCCAAGGAAAGTATATTTACAGGCCTGAACAATTTTGAAGTATTATCGGTACTGGATGTGCAGTACGACGAATACTTTGGCTTTACCGATACAGAAGTACAGGATATGTTAAATTATTACGATTTATCCGGACACTATACAGAAGTCAAAGAATGGTACGACGGTTATCAGTTTGGAAACACAGAAGTATACTGCCCGTGGGACGTAATCTGTTACTGCAAAAAATTATATGCAGATCCCAACGCCAAACCGGAAGATTACTGGTCCAATACCAGTGGAAACGCAATTGTACGAAGATTTATCAACAGAGCAGACAGTCAGACAAAAAACGACATCGAAAGACTGATCGCAGGAGAGACTGTAACAAAGGAAATCCACCAGGAACTGACATATAATGAGCTGGACAGCAGCATCGAGAATCTGTGGAGTGTGCTTTTTACCACCGGCTATCTGACTCAGAAAGGAAAAACAGCAGAAAATCAGTTCCGTCTGAAGATCCCCAATCTGGAAGTAAAAAATCTCTTCATAAAGCAGATCAGAGAGTGGTTCCGGCAGACCTCAAGGCAGGATGGCGACACCCTGAATCAGTTTTGTAATGCTTTTTCAGAACAGAATCCGGAAAAAATAGAAGAGCTTTTTGGAAACTATCTGTGGAATACAATAAGCATCCGTGATACAGCCACTGCGAAGAAAGAAAACTTTTATCACGGAATGCTTTTAGGACTTCTCGGATACAAAGATAACTGGATCATCCGGTCAAACGCAGAATCCGGCACCGGCTACAGTGACATTCTGATAGAAATACCAGAAAGCCGGACCGGCATTGTCATTGAGGTAAAGTATGCCGAAAATGGAAAAATGAAGGATGCCTGCACAGAAGCGTTGCGGCAGATCGAGGAGCGGAAATATGCTGCAAAATTGGAGGACGATGGCATGCGGTCGATTATTAAGTATGGGATTGCTTGTTATAAGAAGGATTGTAGGGTGGTGAAGGCATCGTAATGTAAAGACGATAGTAACAACAGAAAGAGTATATCATATATTCTGGAAACTAGAAAATTTCTTTACCAAAAAGTTAAAGATATAGTTTACCTCGAATGTGAATTGATTATGAACTATTTACTGCATCGGAGGAAAATTAAGTATGAAAGATACTGCTTTTTACAGGGAAGTGAAAATTTTATTAAATGGTGTGCGTTCATATGGAATAGAACATTGCCGTGAAAAAAATCCAAATAAATTGTTGACGGATTCTGCTGAATGGGAAGAATTTATGCTTCAGGTTCATAAAGGTTTTTTTATGACACAAAAGAATTCAATTTTTATGCTGCAGAAAATTTTGAAAGAACAAAAACAAATAAAAAGTGATTTAAAACAGGCGAGAAGAAATAGGAATTCTGATAGTATAAAAAAGTTAAATGAATTATTGGATAAAATTAAATATCAGGAAATGGTTGTACGTAAAGCGATGGATTCGATTGCCTGGCAAATTTTAAAATATGATCTTACAGTTATGAGAAGACTTTATCAAGGTCATGAATTGATAGATATTACTGACTCCAATCTGGAATCGGAACTTCGTTATATAGATAAATATTTGGAAGAAAATCCGACAGGATTTGTGTTGATTAGTGATTTAACTTCTTTTGTGCAGGTTGGAGATGTTGTCAATCTTAGTCTGCAAAAAGGTATCCAGATAATTGAATTAAAAGAAGGAAAGAAAAATGGGGAAATATTCCAGATAATAGATACACTTAAAGAGATAGATTGTCCATATTATTTGAAAACAACATTGGAAAATATGGATAAAAAAACAAGAGAACAATTTGTAAGGGAAATAAAACAAATAGGTAGAGGACTTGAAGTATCAAAAACAATAAATGAAGGAGTGGGAACAGATCTCTTTACAGGATTATCTGTAAAAATTGATAAAAATGAAATAGAATTAGAAACATTCCAAGAAATAATCAATAAATTATTGCAGGAATGCGACAAGAAAGGTTATGCAATTTCTGTTATAGATGATTGTCTGCTACTTGGCGTATATGAAATTGATAAATTTCCGAGTATTGCATTTGATATATGGGTTAACACACTAGAAATAAAGATGCCTATAGTGGATTATCGGCGAAGCATATATGATCCTTTAGGCTTTCCGGTGTTTCTGCAACCATTTCAGGATAAATATATTTTAGAACTCATTCAGGGAAAAAAGATTATTAAAATGACAATAGATATAGAGAAGTGGCTGAAATCGTTTGAAGAAGATGGGATAAAATGGAGATGGTTAACGGAGAAGGAAACTGCCCGAATAAATTCAAAATTTAAAGGGAAAAGTGGAATATTTAGCTTAAATAAAAGAGGCCTAGAGCTTGAAAGTAAAGAAGGGAAAAAGCAACATATTGGAGAAGGTATTTTTTCACGAATATTTACAGGTTTCAATACACCATCTTCAATGAAAAAGATACTTATAAAAGCGTTCAGATAAAAAGTTCCCAGTGTAAAATCTTGTAAACTTTTCCATGAGAGGATAACGATAAAAACTTGACGTAAAACAAGTAAAATCATATAATAAAACAAAAAGGAGGTCATGCATGAGTACCCGTATCATTCACGAAAAACAAGACCTGAAATATCTTCAATGGTCACAGATCCGATCCTCATCCGGAACAGCAGGTTCTTTTCTGAAAGCAACAGACGACTTACAAAAACCAAAGAAATACTATAAATTATCTAATTATGATGGTATAAATGGAATAATAGGACACGAATGTGTAAATGAACTAATTACAGACAGACTTCTGAATATTCTGGGAATAGAGCACCTTCATTACGATTTGATTCATGCAGAAATAACCGTAAATGATAAAAATATAGATACGTACTTATGCATGTCCGAAGATTTCAAGAAAATAGGAGAAAACAAAGCAGCACTGGATACATTCTATGAAGCAGAACATCTGGCTCATGAAACACCAATGGAATTCTGTATACGCAATGGATGGGAAAAATATGTATATGAAATGCTGGTAGTTGATTTCCTTATTCTAAATCGTGACAGACACGGGGCAAATATCGAGGTATTACGCAATTCCGAAGAAAAAACGCTGCGTCTGGCACCAATTTTTGACCATGGCTTATCGTTGCTGTTCAGTTGTCATACAGAAGAAGCAGTCGAAAAATTTGATATTATGCAGGACAGGCCGGTACAATGTTTTGTTGGCTCCTATTATGCACAGCAAAACCTGCAGTTGATTCCCCGGGAGAAAATGCCTCAGCTGCATCCCTTACAGGAAAAACATAAAGCAATATTATTGGAAGGACTGGATGGCATTATTCCCCGGTATTTACAGGAAAAAATCTGGAACATGATCTGGAAAAGGTGGTTATACTATGAAGATTTTTGTAATCAGAAATGAAGAAGACAAAACAAGAAAAAATCTCGCCTATCTCATCTATTATGAAAAAGACAAGCGATTTTATATAGAACTCCCGGACGATGCAGACATCTGGGAAACACCCCTGATTCTTTCCTCCCGCCTGAAACGCGGCGAAAAGACCATAAATGCATACTGGAGTAAAATCTGGGTACAGCAGAGGATTATCCCTCAGGACCGGCAAAATCTCGGAAGAATCCTGAAAGACAATGGCCTAGACAGCTATGACGAGTTCAAACTCCTTGCCATGACCGACGGCCGCTGTGCACAGGACTATTACTACCTGACACCCATCTCAGAAAAAAATCTTCCAGCTTATATCATAAAAAGAAATACCATAAAAGTAAAAGATGTATTCCCACTGAAAAATTACACACTGTTGATATCCTTTTACGATGACTCCGTCCGGAAATGTAAGTTAGAAGATCTGGTTGGCTCAGACAGACACTTTACACCAGTATTAAATAATGAAAAAATTTTCCGTTCAGTCAAAGTGGAAACAGGAGGCTACGGAATCTGTTGGGGAGAAAGCGAAAGTCTGTGCATTCCAAGAGAAACACTTCATAGAGCAGGGAAAAAGATTCCACTTACCAGCAGTGAACTTCAGAGCATGATAAGCGACCATATCATAGATTCCGCCCAGGCGGCAGAAGAACTGGGATGCTCCAAGCAGAACATCGATGACCTTGTAAGAAGAGGGAAGCTTACTGCTGTGAAGGAAGGTCAGCGGTATCGGTTGTTTATGAAAAGTGATATTGAACAAAGGAGATGGAAGTAAAATATATGAACAGACCCGTCGACTGGAAAGCATTCGAATACAAATTTTCCACAGATCCCCGCCCCGCATTCGAAGGCCTCGCCTACATCCTATTCTGCTATGAATTCAAACAGACCTACGGAATCTTCCGATACTACAACCAACCCTACATCGAAACACAGCCTGCCAACACAGCCGATGGCCATAAAGTCGGATTCCAGGCCAAATACTATGACGCAGGAACGCAGATGTCATCCAAAGAACAGGACCTGAAAGACGCAATCAAAGGGGCCAAGAACAAATATGCCGGAATTGACCGGATAATTTTCTATATCAATAAAGAATTCTCCGCCAGCAGTGCAAAAGACAAAGACAAACCAGAACATCAGCTCAGAATTGAAAAATACGGAAAAAATCTGGGAATCGAAATCCAGTGGAGAGGACAGAGCCACATAGAAAGTTTCCTGTTGAAATAACGGCAATTGGTGATGTTGATGGAAAAGAAATTACCTGGACCAGAAACCTGAATTCCGCAAAAGGCAGAGGAGGACTTGCATCGGCAAAGCCGTTAACTCTGGTAGCGGAGTCCTATCAGGAGAGAATGAGAAGCGGAGACAGAGAACTAAAGCTTCCGATTATTTCCTATTACGGAACAGGGCGGCTCTGGGCTCAGCATAAGGAGAAAAAGGGTGATACTTTCGAAAAGAATAACAGAAGTAACGGATATATTGACAGTCTGGATGGCGCTGCCAATGACAAACTGATGATGAAATGGTTTCAGAAAATGACACTACAGGAATTTCAGAGAAAACAGGAAATTCCGGAATTTACAGCGGTAAGAACTGCATTGGAAAAGGTGTTTGCATCGATTACGGGATTTTCTGATGTGAAAGTACAGTATAATCCGGATACCGGGGATCTTGATGTTATTTATTATGACAAAGATAAGAAACATATCCGGATTCCTGTTTCTCTGCTCAGTGACGGATACAGATGTACCATAAGTCTGATTGCCGATATTGCGTACAGAATGGCTCTTCTGAATCCGCAGTTGTTAGATAATGTATTAACAGAGACAGAAGGAATTGTTTTGATTGATGAAGTGGACCTTCATTTACATCCCACCTGGCAGAAACGTATTTTAAAGGATTTAATGGAAATTTTTCCGAAAGTACAGTTTATTGTAAGCACACATGCGCCGGAGGTGATTAATTCGGTGAAGAGAGAGTCGGTTGTGGTGTTGAAGGATTGTGGAGTTTGGGAGGCTGCGGATGAGACGTATGGTAAAGATGCCAATACGATTCTCAGAGAAGCATGAAGAAGTCCCCGGTATTCGCACTACTAGGGACTTCACTTTTTGTCCATATGGACTTGCTATTTCTTTTCGCCTATTGGCATTATATCATATGCAGTTTTTCTTTACAATATACTTTTGAAACATTGAAATTCAAGAAAGAGAGTTTTGCTTGTTACAGCCTTCATTCAATAACCCTGGAAAGTTGAGTAAACTTCCGCATCAGTTCATCCGCTTCTTTTATGGATTTTGCGTAAGAGCATATATATGGTACACGGATAGTGGAATCTAAGTCTCTGGGAGCCAAAACGGGATTCTGAGATAAGGCCCATCCTTTCTGATACCAGATTATTCTGGCGATGGGATGATCTCCTAATTTGTGATAAGCTTCTCCATCGTAATAGGACTTCTTTAAAGGTTTAATGTAGTCGTCTAGCAGCTTATCCAAAATGCTCCGAAAATTTGATTTAGCCTGTGCAGATTGTGAAGCACAATAATCCTGAATCAAAACCACCAACTCATAAACAAGACAAGAACAATCCAAAACATTATCGGTAATCATATTATGAATAAGCTCCGCCTTCTTCCATATTTTTTCCTGGGTACGAATATCCAGATTTGCCATAAGTGTCGGAATTACATTATAACACCAGTTTATTGAAATATCTGAACCAAAAAAGCGGCTGGAAAAATCAGAATATTTATCCCAGTAATCAGAAGCAGGCTTACCAAAATCAAGCTGCACATAAAAATCAATAATCTTTTTTAGATAAGCAGAAGTATCAATATCCATCCCATAAGCAGTTTTAATCACCTGGGTCAGCTCATCCCGATCAATGGCCAGAAGCGTAATAAAATTATCAATACCGGAAAAAATATGATGGATATTTTCCAGAACACGGATGCTGTATTCCGGAAGACAACGATCCAGTTCATCGACAATGAAAAGAATTGTTTTGTTTTCCGCAAGCTCCGCCAACGCATCACGCACGCTGTTCAACGCCTTTTTCAGAGCAAATATATTATCGAAGGCAAAGGTAGCTTCCTGTCGCTTCTGAATATGTTTATCAAGATTATCTACAATGTTGATTGGATTAAAGCCAAGTCTATTCTTAAGCAGTGTACCAATATATTCCGAAGCAGTTTCTTTAATTGTGTCAAGAATACCATCTGTAACATTGGCAGATTCCAAATCAAGAGCCTCAATAACAGAAGACAGCATAGGGATAATAGGTTCTGCGTAAAAATTGTTCTTCCAGCAGTCATAGCGGACAATAAAATAACGGGATTCTTCGGAAGTATCTTCGCAATTAGCCTTTAATTTCTCTTCAAGAAGATTCAGAAGAAATGTTTTCCCACATCCCCACTGACCGTTTATGGCAAAAGTGGAACCGGTTTTCATCTGCGACAGATTGTGAATTACGGTAATGAGGTTATCGAGATCCTGGGTGCGTTGTAAATAATCTATCATCGTATATGTACCTCCGTTGTAAAATGTCGGTGAATTATATTATATAGTAGATAAATGTTAAAATCAATCAACAGAAGCTTATGTAGTGTCATGTTTCAGGCTGCTGCAGGAAATATTCTGAAATAACCGAAGAATCGGAAAAATGCTAAATGGCATATTCTGTAAAAAACAGGCACCTTACGTCATTGACACATCCAACAATGGATGGTATGATAAAACATAAACAAAATGTCCATATTTCGATGTAAAAAGACACAAAACAACACAATAACAGTACAGATTACATCAAATCCGGATAGAAACAACACATACTTGGAGGAAAGAGGAAAAAGATGTACGAAAAGAAATCCCATGGGTGGTATAAACATAAGGATTTTATATTACTGGATCTCATATGCCTGTTTTTAGCATATATATTTGCATATTATATTCGAGTTCACGATTATATCAATTTTATCAGTAATGAAACTTACCGCAATACGCTGGTGTTCATTCTCGGTACCAATCTCATCGTAATTATGGTGTTTGAAATCTACACAGGAGTCCTCAGAAGAGGCTATTACCGTGAGTTTAATGTCCTGGTCAAGCAGATCATTATAGTGGAGCTTGCAGCAGGTCTTTATCTGTTTACGGTAGACAGCGGAAGACACTTTTCAAGGGCGGTTCTGTATCTTACCGGCATTATCTTCGGTATTTTATCCTATGCAGTCAGAATCTTCTGGAAAAAACATCTCGTATATATGATGGCAGAAAGAGGAGAACATTCTCTTTACATTGTAACCTCCTCAGATATTGCGAAGTCTGTAGTGGAGTCTGTCCGTGAGCATAATTATAACCGCTATGACATTAATGGGATTATTATTACAGATGGTGACATGACCGGAAAAGAGATCTCCGGAATCCCGGTAGTGGCATCTGTTGAGAATGCCTCTGCCTTTATCTGCCAGCATTGGGTAGATGAAGTTCTGATCAATGTAAGTGAAGAGTATACATATCCCCAGAAACTGTACGAGGAGCTTCTGGAAATGGGAATCGTTGTCCATGTCAATCTGTCCAGAATCCGTAAAACTCCAGGACAGAAACAGCTCGTGGAAAGAATCGGCGATTACACGGTAATCACCACAAGTATGAACTATGCCACAGACCGTCAGGCCATGGTCAAGAGACTTCTGGATATTGCCGGTGGTCTTGCAGGATGTCTGCTAACTGGTATTATCTTTATTTTTGTGGGACCTGCAATCTACATCAGTTCCCCGGGACCGATTTTCTTCTCCCAGACCAGAATCGGTAAAAATGGAAAACCGTTTAAGATGTACAAGTTCCGAAGCATGTATATGGATGCAGAGGCAAGAAAAGCAGAGCTGATGTCTCAGAATAAGATGAGCGACGGCCGTATGTTCAAGATTGACTTTGACCCTCGTGTTATTGGTAATAAAGTTCTTCCGGATGGTCGGAAGAAAACTGGTATTGGTGAATTTATCCGGAAAACTTCCCTGGATGAGTTCCCGCAGTTCTGGAATGTACTGAACGGGTCTATGAGTCTGGTGGGTACCAGACCGATTTTGCCGGATGAGCTGGAGCAGTATGAGCTGCATCACAGAGCAAGGATTGCCATTAAGCCGGGAATTACCGGGATGTGGCAGGTTAGTGGTAGGAGTGATATTACGGATTTTGAGGAGATCGTGAGGCTGGATACGGAGTATATTTCGGAGTGGAATATTGGGTTGGATATAAAGATACTTTTTAAGACTGTGTTGGCGGTTATTAAGAGGGATGGAAGTTGTTGATGTCGAATGTTGGACTTGACTGTTTGAGTTAGATGGGTATAATGTAGAAGGATTACTTAACCAAATGAGTAGTACAGATATCTGTCTGATTTATTTTGGTTTGACCAATATATGAGGTGACATTAGATGAAGAATTATACAATAGCAGTTGCAGGTACCGGCTACGTAGGTCTGTCAATTGCGACACTCCTTTCTCAGAATCATAAAGTATATGCTGTAGATATTGTTCCGGAGAAAGTGGAACTGATCAACAACAGGAAATCCCCCATCCAGGATGAATACATCGAAAAATACCTTGCAGAAAAAGATCTGGATCTGACAGCGACTTTGGATGCAGAAGCCGCCTATGCAAAAGCGGATTTTGTTGTAATTGCGGCTCCAACCAATTATGATTCCGTTACCCAGCATTTTAATACTGCGGCAGTGGAAGAAGTAATTAAACTGGTAATGGAAGTAAATCCGGATGCGATCATGGTGATTAAGTCCACAATCCCGGTTGGTTACACGAAATCTGTCCGGGAAAAATTTCACTGTAATAATATTCTGTTCAGCCCTGAGTTTTTAAGAGAGTCCAAGGCTCTGTATGACAATCTGTATCCAAGCAGAATTATTGTAGGCACAGATATGCAGGACGAACGTCTGGTTCATGCGGCACATGAGTTTGCAGGATTGCTTCAGGAAGGTGCAATAAAAGAAGAGATAGATACTCTGTTTATGGGATTTACAGAGGCAGAAGCAGTTAAGCTCTTTGCCAATACATATCTTGCCTTACGTGTGGCGTATTTTAATGAGCTGGATACCTATGCGGAGAGTAAAGGGCTGGATACCAGACAGATCATAGAAGGGGTATGTCTTGATCCCCGTATTGGCAGCCATTACAATAATCCAAGTTTCGGCTACGGCGGCTACTGCCTGCCAAAAGATACCAAGCAGCTTCTGGCGAACTATGCGAATGTGCCTCAGAACATGATGTCAGCGATTGTGGAGAGCAACCGTACAAGGAAAGATTTCATCGCAGATAGGGTTCTTCGTCTGGCCGGTTATTATGGCTACGGGGAAGAGAATGAATGGAAGAAAGAGCAGGAAAAGAATGTTGTGATCGGTGTTTACCGTCTGACGATGAAGAGTAATAGTGATAACTTCAGGCAGAGCAGCATTCAGGGCGTTATGAAGCGGGTGAAGGCAAAAGGCGCTACTGTGATTGTGTATGAGCCGACGCTGAAAGATGGCGAGAGGTTCTTTGGCAGTGTGGTTGTGAATGATCTGAAGAAGTTTAAAGAGATGAGCGATGCTATTATTGCAAATCGGTATGACCGGGCTCTGGATGATGTGAGGGAGAGGGTTTATACGAGGGATTTGTATGGTAGGGATTGAGGAATTGGTTTATGCTGTGTGTTTATGGCATAAACGTGAAGATGTATGGTATATAAGAGGATGTGGAGGCGAAAGGATACATATGGATGAGTATGAGAAGGCACGTACCGTTTGAGAGAAATATTGGATGCAAAGGCCGCATGTTTTGTATGCGGATTTTTGTTGTAGTTGTGGGTTCTGATAATGTCTACCTCAAACTTTCAGTGGCGGCATGATGGTCTACGGTGGCGTATAAAACTCATGCAAAAT
>OLSM01000703.1_pt1 | contig 30195 bp, 27 predicted proteins | sample 1672721 | NCBI WGS metagenome assembly OLSM01 (sample SAMEA3136717, study PRJEB25190) | human gut metagenome
AACGGTCATGGGATACAACGATGACAGTGTTGTCAAAGTTGATCAGGAATTCTTCCAGCCATGCGATCGCATCAAGATCCAAGTGGTTGGTAGGCTCGTCAAGAAGCAGGATATCCGGGTTTCCGAACAGTGCCTGTGCAAGAAGGACCTTAACCTTCTCAGAACCTGTTAGGTCTTTCATCAGTTTGTAATGAAGCTCTGTCTCGATACCAAGTCCGTTCAGAAGGTTGGCAGCATCAGATTCTGCTTCCCATCCATCCATTGTAGCGAACTCAGCTTCCAGCTCACTTGCTTTGATTCCGTCTTCATCTGTGAAATCTTCTTTTGCGTAAATTTCTTCTTTCTCTTTCATGATTTCATACAGACGTGCATTTCCCATGATAACTGTATCAAGAACAGGGAATTCGTCATATTTGAAATGATCCTGCTGAAGGAAAGAAAGTCTCTCGCCCGGGGAGATAACTACATCACCGGATGTCGGCTCAAGCTGTCCGGAAAGAATCTTAAGAAATGTAGATTTACCGGCACCATTCGCACCGATCATTCCGTAGCAGTTCCCCTCTGTGAATTTGATGTTAACATCTTCGAACAGCGCCTTTTTCCCGACGCGAAGGGTTACATTATTTGCACTAATCATTTGAAAGTCTCCTTGTAAATAAATTAGAATTGTGATTACGTTGTTATAATTGTCCTCTTTCAAATACGTGTGAATAAGAACATACCAATCCATATATTAACATAGAAGAAAGGGTGCTGACAAGTACTGAAATAGAAAAATGCATACGAAAAAACAGGGCAACTGTGTGAAAATGTATAAGAACTAAGCCTTGTTCTTTCCATTGTAAAAAGTTATAATGTTACTAAGAATCTCACAATATAAATAGCAGTAGAAAAGAGGAGAAACCATGGCACTTAAGAAAGCAACAATCGTACTGGAAGGTGGAGCAACAAGAGGCATATTTACTTCTGGTGCTCTGGATTACCTTATGGAACAGGATATTTATTTTTCAGATGTGATCGGTGTGTCTGCCGGCGCATGTAATGCAGTAGATTATGTTTCCAGACAGCCGGGACGTACAAGGGACTGTATGATTCCGAATACAAAAGATATGAAGTATATTAATGGAGTGAAAGATACGATCAGGGAGAAAAGTCTGATGAATATGGATTTGATTTTTGATAAATATCCGAATGAACTGATCCCATTTGATTTTGATACATATTTTCAGTCAGAGATGCACTGTGAGCTGGTAACGACAAACTGTCTGACTGGAAATGCAGAATATATGACGGAAACAGAAGATCCTGACCGATTGATGAAGATCTGTCGTGCATCAAGCAGTATGCCGATTGTGACTCCGATGGTGAATATTGACGGTGTCCCGTATCTGGATGGCGGACTTGCAGATTCTGTTCCGATCCGTCGTGCACAGAAGCTTGGGAATGAGAAGATCATAGTGATCTTGACGAGAAATCAGGGCTATCGTAAGAAAGTGATCTCAACGGCAGTGCAGAAGCTTTACAGACAGGCATATAAGTCCTATCCGAATGCAGTCCGGACAATCTTCAGAAGAAGTTTTATCTATAATAAGACGATGAATTATCTGGATCAGCTTGAGAATCGTGGAGAGATCTACGTCCTTCGTCCACATGTAAAACCAGTATCACGGCTCGAACAGCATCCGGATGTCCTGCATGCATTTTATGAGCATGGATATCATCTGATGGAGCGAAAGACAGAAGAAATGCTGAAGTATCTTGAACAGAAATAAAAATAAATCGACTTGTTAAAAGAAGAGAGAAAAGGGAGTTGAGTTATATGAGAGAGATTTTAGAAGAAACTCAGAACCGTGAATTATCGTGGCTTCGGTTCAATCAGCGCGTTCTCGAAGAAGCACGGGACGAGACAGTTCCTTTGATGGAACGTATGAAATTCGTAGCTATTTTCACAAGTAACTTAGACGAGTTTTTTATGATCCGCGTAGGAAGTCTGTATGATATGGCATCAGCAGACAGCAAAAAGATCGATCAGCGATCCGGTATGACAGCAAAACAGCAGTTAGATGCAATTTATCGAGCTGTTTCCCCACTTTACAAGGAACGAGATAAGACATATGCAGAGATCAAGAAACAGTTAAGTCCGTATGGTGTCTTCGGTCTTGACTTCAAGGAACTGGAACAGCAGGAGAAGAAGTTTGTAAAGAAATATTTCAAAGAAGAAGTAATGCCGGTGCTTTCCCCACAGATCGTAGATGCGAACCATCCGTTCCCACATCTGTTAAGTAAAGAACTGTATGTGGTTGCGAATCTGAAGCAGGGAGACAAGACGATGCTCGGAATCATCCCGGTACCACAATATATTTCTAATATTCTCTATCTTCCGGGGTATGACATCCGTTATATCCGTATGGAAAAGATTATCCTGGAATTTATTGATCTTGTTTTTGACCAGTATCAGATCTCAGACAAGAACTATATCCGTGTAACGAGAAATGCAGATGTATCACCGGATGATGAAGCTTATGCAGACAGCGGAGATTTCCGTCATGTGATGCAGGAGACACTTCATAAGAGAAGAAGGATGGCCGTTGTCCGTCTTGAGGCAGCCAATTCTCTGAGTAAAGAGATGGAAAAATATTTCTGTGAGAAATTCAATATCCATCCGGAATGCATTTTCCGAACAAAGATGCCGATGAAGCTGGACTTTATCTTTGCAATCGCTGATAAACTTCCGGATTCGAAGAAAAAAACGCTCGTGGATGTACCATTTTCTCCGCAACCGTCTTCCATGCTTGCAGAGGGTAAGGTGATTCCGCAGATAAAGAAGAAAGATGTACTCCTTTGCTATCCATACGAAAGCATGGAACCGTTCCTCCAGCTGATCAAAGAAGCATCAACAGACCCGGAAGTTCTGACGATCAAGATCACAATCTACCGTCTGGCGAAGAAAGCACGACTTGTAGAATATCTCTGCGCAGCGGCTGAGAATGGAAAAGAGGTTACGGTCCTGATCGAGCTGAGAGCACGTTTTGATGAGCAGAACAACATTGACTGGTCCGAGCGTCTGGAAGAGGCCGGATGCCGTGTTCTGTACGGATTCGAGGGTTATAAGGTACACTCCAAGATCTGCCTGATCACATACAGAAACCGTACCGGAATTCATTACATTACACAGATTGGAACCGGAAATTATAACGAAAAGACAGCGAAGATGTATACCGATTACTCGCTGATGACAAGCAGACAAGAGATTGGTGAAGACGCAGCAGTCTTTTTCCAGAATATGTCGATCAGCAATCTGAATGGAGTTTACAAGCATCTGATTGTTTCACCGACAAGCCTGAAACAGAAAGTACTTGCCTTGATGGATGAAGAAATTGCAAAAGGTGAGAACGGAAGAATCATTATGAAAATGAATTCTGTTACGGACATGGATTTCATTCGCAAAGTAACAGAAGCATCTCAGGCAGGGGTGAAGATAGATCTGATTGTGCGTGGGATCTGCTGTATCCTCCCGGGAATCAAAGGAAGGACGGAGAATCTGCGTGTGACAAGTATCGTCGGAAGATATCTGGAACATCCAAGACTCTTTGTCTTTGGGAAAGGAGCAGATGCCAGGATGTATATCGGTTCCGCTGATATGATGACAAGAAATACAGAGAAGCGTGTAGAAGTTGCGTGTCCGGTTTATGATGAAGAGATCCGGAAACGTCTGTTCCATCAGCTTCATGTGATGCTCTCTGACAATGTGAAAGCCCGCGCGATGACAAGTGATGGAACATATGTGAAGAAACCGGTGGAAGACGGAGCAAGTCTTGTGAATGCACAGGAGACCTTTATGAGAGAAGCATCACAGGCAAAACGTCCGGCTGCAGCCAATGTGCCGAAGAAGAAAAAAGAAGGATTCTTAACAACCGTACTGAAGATTTTCAGAAAAAAACAATAGAAGGACGAGAGATGGAGGAGCAGAGAAAGATGAAACCGTTACAGAAAAAAGACTTTGGAAAGACATCGAAAGGGGAATTGGCTACCGTATATACACTGGAAAATGAAGCAGGAATGCAGATCAGCGTATCTGACTTCGGAGCAACACTGACAAGCGTACTTGTTCCGGATAAAGATAACAATCCGGTAGAAGTGACACTTGGATATGATGATGCAACCGGATATGAAACCGGACTTGGAAATGCATTCGGAGCATCTGTTGGACGTAACGCAAACCGTATCGGTGGGGCAGTGATCGAGATTAATGGAACAGAATATCACTTGACAAAGAATGACGGAGAGAACAACTTGCACAGCGGACTTGATTTCTATCACGGAAGAATGTGGAAGGTTGCGGACGCAGATGATACCCATGTAACATTTGAGATGGACAGCCCGGATGGAGATCAGGGATATCCGGGAGCACTTGTTATGAAAGTGACGTATTCCCTGGATGAAGAGAATACTTTGATGATCCACTACGAAGCAGAACCGGATCAGGATACGATCATCAATATGACAAATCACAGTTACTTTAACCTGAACGGACATAAGAGCGGAGATGTTCTGAATCATACATTATGGCTGAATGCGGATGCATTTACACCGGCAGACGCAGCATCCATTCCGACAGGTGAGATCCGCAGTGTAGAAGGAACTCCGATGGACTTCAGAACAGATAAGACAATCGGAAAAGACATTGAAGCAGACTATGAACCGCTGGTATTCGGAAAAGGTTATGACCACAACTGGGTATTGAAAAATGAAGGCGAATTTGATAAAGTAGCAGAAGTGGCCGGGGATGAAAGTGGAATCCATATGAGTGTACTGACAGACCTTCCGGGAGTGCAGATCTATACCGCGAACTTCCTTGACGGAGTGAAAGGAAGAGACGGAGCGGTTTATGAGATGAGAGATGCCATCTGTCTGGAGACACAGTACTATCCGGATGCAATCCACCACGAGAACTTCCCAGGACCGATCTGTAAGAAAGGCGAGAAATATGATACTCGTACTGCTTACAGATTCCGTGTAAAATAAGTGAATGGAAGATAGATAACTAGTTTATGGGAAAATCAGTATACATTGCGGAGAAACCGAGCGTTGCCCAGGAATTCGCAAAAGCATTGAAACTAAATACAAAACGACGGGACGGATATCTTGAGTCAGACGAAGCCATTGTCACCTGGTGCGTAGGTCACCTGGTGACGATGAGTTATCCGGAGGAATATGATCCGGCACTTAAGAGATGGAACTTGCAGACACTGCCGTTTATCCCGGAAGAATTCAAATACGAAGTCATTCCGTCAGTGGCAAAGCAGTTCCAGATCGTCAGCGGGATCCTGAACCGGGAAGATGTCGATACGATCTATGTCTGTACCGACTCCGGGCGAGAGGGAGAATATATCTACCGTCTCGTAGAACAGGAAGCACATGTGGAAGGGAAAAAGCGCCGGAGAGTGTGGATCGATTCCCAGACAGAAGAAGAGATCTTACGAGGAATCCGAGAGGCGAAAGATCTGTCAGAGTATGATAATCTCGGAGCATCCGCATACTTGCGCGCCAAAGAAGATTATCTGATGGGAATCAACTTCTCCCGTCTGCTGACCTTGAAATATGGCAACAGTATTTCAAATTTTCTGCAAACAAAGTATTCCGTTGTATCTGTAGGACGCGTTATGACGTGTGTTCTTGGTATGGTTGTGCGCAGAGAACGCGAGATCCGTGATTTCGTCAAGACACCGTTTTACCGTGTACTCAGCACAATTGATGCACAGGGGCATACGTTCGAGGGTGAGTGGAGAGCAGTGAAAGGCTCCCGCTATTTTGAGTCCTATGACCTTTATAAGGAAAATGGATTCAAAGAGCGCAAGAAAGCAGAAGAATTGATTCAATACCTGCAGACACCGGATGACGAGTCTGTAAATGTAGCAGGAATACAGGGACAGTCAGGATTGAACTGCAGGATCGAGTCGATTGAGAAAAAGAAAGAGAAGAAGAATCCCCCTCTTTTATATAACCTGGCGGAGCTTCAGAACGACTGTTCTAAGAGATTTAAGATCAGTCCGGATGAGACACTGCGAATCGTCCAGGAGTTGTATGAGAAAAAACTTGTGACTTATCCAAGAACAGATGCCCGTGTTCTGTCTACCGCAGTGGCAAAGGAAATCACAAGAAATCTGAACGGGCTGTCAAAATATCCAATGGCTGCACCATATATGCAGGATATTCTGAATTTCGGAAGCTATAAGACACTTGCCAAGACACGATATGTGAATGACAAGCAGATCACAGACCATTATGCGATCATTCCTACAGGACAAGGGTTGAATGCATTGAGTACTGTTTCATCTACTGCGAAGGGTGTGTACGACCTGATCGTGCGAAGATTCCTGAGTATCTTTTATCCGCCGGCAGTTTACCAGAAGGTTGCTATCGTGACGAAGATCAAAGAAGAAAGCTTCTTCTCCAGCTTTAAAGTGCTTGCAGAGGAAGGGTATCTGAAAGTGGCGGGCATTCCGAAGAAGAAAACTACTCAGTCATCCGCAAAAGATAGCGGGAATGGAAACAGTGAGAACAATAACAATGATACAAATGACGAAGCAGGATCTGATTCTTCCGATCAAAGCCTGGACACCGGATTGTTCGAAGTGATCAAGTCATTAAAGAAGGGTGCAGTCCTTCAGGTCAGAGCATTGGATATCAAAGAAGGAGAGACATCACCTCCGAAGCGTTACAATTCCGGTTCCATGATCCTGGCAATGGAGAATGCAGGACAGCTGATCGAGGACGAAGAACTTCGTGCCCAGATCAAAGGAAGCGGAATCGGAACAAGTGCGACAAGAGCAGAGATTCTGAAAAAGCTTGTGAATATCAAGTATCTCGCATTGAACAAGAAGACACAGGTGATCACACCGACGCTGCAGGGAGAGATGATCTATGATGTTGTAGACCATTCCATCCGGTCACTCCTGAACCCGGAACTTACAGCAAGCTGGGAGAAGGGACTGAACTATGTGGCAGAAGGTTCCATCACATCAGATGAATATATGAGAAAACTCGATCATTTCATCACCAGCAGAACCGTTGGGGTGAAAGGGCTGAACAATCAATATCAGCTCAGAGCCTGCTATGAAAAAGCCGCTGGGTTTTATCCGTCTGTAAATAGTAATAAAACGACAGGTAGAACAAAAACAGGCAGCAGAAGTAAATGACACAATAATAAGACATAAATGTAAGTCGGTTCTAGCCGGCAGAAAGGAATTATCATGTTAGAAGCATTAACAGTAAAAGAAAATTATTCATTAGACCAGACAATCGCAAAAGATATCTTCAACGGAGTTACTTATCCGTGGGAAGTACTTCCGAAGATCAGCAGCTTCATCCTTGAGCTTGGAGCTACATTAAGCGAAGATGAATACGAGAAACGCGGAGAAAATGTATGGGTAGCGAAATCTGCAAAGGTTGCTCCGACTGCATTTATCAATGGACCGGCAATCATCGGAAAGGATGCAGAGGTTCGTCACTGTGCATTTATCCGTGGAAATGCGATCGTAGGAGAAGGAGCTGTTGTAGGAAATTCCACAGAGCTTAAGAACGTGATCCTTTTTAATAAAGTTCAGGTTCCGCACTATAATTATGTAGGTGATTCTGTTCTTGGATACAAATCTCATATGGGAGCCGGATCAATTACATCTAACGTAAAATCAGATAAGAAACTTGTTGTGGTAAAAGCCGGAGAAGAGAAGATTGAGACAGGCATGAAGAAGTTTGGTGCAATGCTCGGAGATGAAGTAGAAGTAGGATGCGGAAGCGTTCTGAATCCGGGAACAGTTGTTGGAAATCACAGTAACATTTATCCACTTTCCTCTGTACGAGGATTCGTTCCGGCAAACAGTATTTACAAAAAACAGGGCGAAGTTGTGACAAAAGAAGAAAGATAGTTGAAAATAGAAAATGATAAGAATGGCTCCTGTGTGATAACATGGGAGCTATCTTAGACAGGAGGAATAAAGCAGATGAATAAAGTAGGTTTTATCGGTGTAGGAATCATGGGAAAATCCATGGTCAGAAATCTCATGAAAGCCGGATTTGAATTACATATCTATGCAAGAACAAAGAGTAAAGTAGAAGATGTGATCAGCGAAGGAGCACAGTTCCATGAGTCAATCAAGGATTGCGTGCAGGATTGTGATGCAGTTATCACAATTGTTGGGTTCCCACAGGATGTAGAAGAAGTATACTTTGATGAGGGGAATATCTTAGACAGTGCAAAGGAAGGCGCTTATCTGATCGATATGACAACAACAAGTCCGCAGATTGCTGAGAAGATCTACGCGGAAGGCACAAAGCGAGGCTTCCATGTGATGGATGCACCTGTCACAGGCGGAGATACAGGAGCGAAAGCCGGAACATTGTCCATCCTTGTTGGCGGAGAGAAAGAAGATTACGAAGCCTGTATGCCACTCTTTGAGGCAATGGGAACAAACATTAATTATCAGGGTAAGGCTGGATGCGGACAGCACTGCAAGTTGGCGAACCAGATCATGATCGCCGGAACACTGTCCGGTGTGTGCGAGGCACTTACTTACGCAAAAGAACAGGGACTGGATCCGGAAGTATTCATGAAGTCCGTTGCGACAGGTGCAGCAGGAAGTAAGCAGCTTGACACATTCGGACCAAAGATCTTAAAAGATGATTATGCACCGGGATTTTTTATGAAACATTTCATCAAAGACATGAAGCTTGCACTGATCGAAGCGAACAGAAAGGGACTTTCCCTTGATGTACTCAGTATGGTTCTTGCCAATTACGAAGAACTTGAGCAGGAAGGATACGGAGATCTTGGAACACAGGCGTTGATGAAATTCTATGATGAAGAACATCGAAATACGGAAGAGTAAAAATTTGTGAATGGTAACCGTAAAAATTCTGTTAAGAATCAACAAAACAGGTTGAAGTAACAGGGAAAAGAAAATATAATAGACATCAGAGAAAAAACTGTTGAAGAATATAAAAATCAACAACAGGAAGACTTGAAGGAGGACACGAAAATGCTTACAGATAATTTTGTAACAATGGAAATTGGAAAAGCAAAACACATTGCACTCGTAGCCCATGATGGAAAGAAGAAAGAACTGATTGAATGGTGTGATAGAAATAAAGAAGTATTACAGGGACATTTCCTATGCGGAACAGGAACAACAGCCCGTCTGATCGCAGAGAAAACAGGACTTCCGGTAAAAGGATACTGCAGTGGTCCACTTGGTGGAGACCAGCAGATCGGTGCGAAGATTGTAGAAGGACAGATTGATTTCATGATCTTTTTGTGGGATCCGTTAGAGGCACAGCCACATGACCCGGGCGTTAAGGCACTTCTTAGAATCGCAGTAGTATATGATATTCCGGTTGCGAACAACCTTGCAACAGCAGACTTTATACTGAACAGCAAGTTCATGAATGAGCCTTATTCCAGACAGATTGAGAATTTCAATAAGACGATTCAGGACCGCGTTGCGGAGATGAAATAAAATAATTTAAGTATTAAAAAATACCTGCAGATATCAATTTTGACATCTTGCAGGTATTTTTATGGATTTTTACAGAAGTCCTTTTTCACGCTTCTCAAGAAGAGCATGAATCTTATCTGTCGGGCTGATAACAGAGCTGATCGGCACATCATGGTTCAGGGAATCAATGATCAGTGCGATAAATTTACTCATATCAGCTTTTACGAAGTAAGGTTTCTCATAAAGTTCCGGTGGGAGATATGTAAGGTTTGTTGTAATAACTTTACTGATATATCCCTTATTGTAATACTCATCGAATTTATCAAATCCGTCTGTGAACAGTCCGAATGTTGTACATACAAAGACACGTCCGGCCTTACGCTCTTTCAGCTGTTTTGCAACATCAAGCATACTTTCTCCGGAAGAGATCATATCGTCAACGATAAGAACATCCTTTCCTGTCACATCATCACCGAGGAATTCATGGGCAACGATCGGGTTCTTTCCGTTTACAACTGTAGAGTAGTCACGACGTTTGTAGAACATACCCATATCAACACCAAGTACGTTAGAGAAGTATACTGCACGGTGCATAGCTCCTTCATCCGGGCTGATGATCATCAGGTGTTCTTTGTCAGCTTTCAGATCTGGTACTTCACGGAACAGTGCTTTTAAGAACTGATACTGTGGGTTAAAGCTGTCAAATCCACTAAGTGGAATTGCATTCTGTACACGTGGGTCATGAGCATCAAATGTAATGATGTTGGAAACGCCCATTGCGTCCAGTTCTTCCAGTGCAAGAGCACAGTCCAGAGACTCTCTTCTTGTACGCTTGTGCTGTCTGCTTTCGTAAAGGAAAGGCATGATAACATTGATACGGCGAGCCTTACCTGTTGCAGCAGCGATAATTCTCTTCAGATCCTGATAATGGTCATCCGGAGACATATGGTTAAGATGTCCGTTTACTGTGTAAGTCAGGCTGTAGTTGCATACATCAGTCATGATAAAAAGATCAGTACCACGGATTGTCTCTTTCAGGATACCCTTAGCTTCACCGGAACCGAATCTCGGACAACTACAGTCTACCTGGTAATTGTTGGCCTTATAGTTTCTGTAAAGTGGGGATTCTGTTACTTCGTTGATCGTGTTCTCACGGAAGGAAACAATATAATCATTTACCTTCTGTCCCAGAGGTTTGCAGCTCTCCATAGCAATCAGTTTCAGAGGTGCAATCGGGAGTGTGTTTTCTAACATTTCGATGTTCGTCATTTTCTTCTCCTCAGTGTGAATTAATTTTTAACCGTCTTAAGAAATCGGACGGTACGCGAATTGATTAATTAGAATTAACAGATTAATCATTATACATTTAACGTTATACCATTTTTCAGGAGAAAATTCAAGGAGGGCAGGGCGGAGAGTGGACGATAAAATGTATTTTTTACAGAACAAAAAGGAGCGATAATATGCCGAAAGTATTCAATAATCAAGTATTTATTGATTTTTTGGCACAATTAAGACCTGATGAACAACATCAGTATAACAGTCCATGGAATATTGCAGCAGAGTTTAATATTGATATGAGCTGTCCGCATGCTTTTATCAGAAAAAAGAAATCGGAGTGCAGCAGGTAGAAGTGGATTCTAAGACGATCATAGAAGCTGTGGTATAAGAAAAGAAAAATAAAAGAAATAAAAAGAGCTTTAATATCTGAACGATACAGTGGTATTGCGGAAGATATTAAGGCTCTTTTTATGTATAAGGGAAGTTTTGGATAAAAATATTTCGTAGAGTATACAACTCTACGAAAAAAATGAAATTAAGTTAAATTTATGGGGTTTTTAAAAGATATGACCAATTATTTGACGGTAAATACAGCGTTTAGCTTATCCATATTTTGCTGTTTCTGCTCCATAGAAGGATGCACATACCGGTTTAGAGTTGTGTTAATATTGGAGTGTCCTAAAATCTCACTTAATGTCTTCATATCGAACCCAAGTTCTACGCAACGTGTTGCAAAAGTATGTCGCAGACAATGAAAATGAAGTGGTTCGATTTGACATTTTTTCAAAGTTTTTTTGAAATAATATTCGATCGACCGCGGCTTGCGAAAACTCATCTTCTTTCCAGTGAGGATATATGCTTCGGGATCTATCGTGTGAGATTGGACGTATTGCTGCAAGATCTCAAACAGGAAATCCGGAATCGGAATGTTACGGATGGAGCTTTCTGTTTTTGGTGGAGTAATAATGATTTTTGTATTATGTTCCGAATCATCTGTGTGATCCTTAACTCTGTGTAAAGTCTTAGATATCTCCAGATATTGTTCCTGAAAATGAATATCCTTCCACTGCATTGCACAAAGTTCCCCAAGACGTACTCCTGTATATAGTGCAATCAGTGTTCCGATGTTTTTATGTGTCAGATTCCCTAATAAGTAGTCCTGCAAGGCCTGCTGTTCCTTTAAAGAGAGAATCCGAAGCGGTTTTCTGACAGGCTTAACAGGACAAAGTTCCGGATTACAAAGAGACAGTTCCCCTTCCTTTTCAGCAGTTTTTAAAATCAATTTGACAACAGAACGGATATCGGTAACTGTTTTCGGAGCCAATCCGGAACCATCACTTTTTCCTGAAAGCAACAACTTGTTCAGAAATACTTCACAATCTTTATTACTGAACGTATAGACAAGGCGATCACCAATCATAGGACTGATATAGTGGCTGAAAAGATAATGATATCTTACATAAGTAGATTCCTTGCTGGAAGGCTTCAGCCGTTCCAGCCAGAGCAGTCCATAAAAGGAAATGTTCTTCTTCATACGGACACTTTGAAAAAGACGTGGATCCATCTTTCTCTTTGCATCATTTTGCTTTTTCTTAACAGTTAAATAATCTGCTGCATAGATAGAACGGTATCTGGGACTTCCATCTTCTTTGAATGCATAAATGTATCTGGCTTCCCAGCGACCGTCCTTCCTTTTATAAATATTTTCTCCTCTTCGTGGCATGTTTTTCTCCTCCATTTTGACCATTTTTTTGACGGTAAATAAGTCAATAATCACAAGATTTAATTATTGCTGTGTAGCAAAAAATCAAAAAATCTGTCTTATTATTGATAAAAATACACAAATTTCGACATTTCTGTCTTGACTTGAACGTATTATGAGAGTAAGATATCGATGATTAAAGTCTTTTTAAACCGTAAACTAACTATAAATGAATTCGTAGAGTTGTATACTCTACGAAAAAATACAGGGGAGAAGAATGGGAAGAAAGCCTCAAGATCTTACAGGAAGGCAGTTCGGCCTTCTTACAGCAATGTATCCAACTGAACAAAGAGATAAACGAGGATCTGTTTACTGGCATTGTGTCTGTGAATGCGGAAACACAATTGATGTGCCGGCAGCAGGGTTGATCCATGCACACAATCGAAGCTGTGGGTGTTTAAAAGACCAAAACCAGAAAGCAATTGCGGATCGCAGACATCTGGTAGATGGAACTTGCGTTGAAGTATTAGAGAAGAGAAAAAAACGCAGAGATAACGAGAGTGGTTTTCGCGGTGTGTTCCGATTAAAAAACAGCAATCGATATCGTGTCGATATCGGTTTCAAGGGAAAGCGTTATTATGTTGGTCTCTTTGATGATTACGACGAAGCAGTCCAGGCCAGGCTTAAAGCGGAGAACCTGATACACAATGGTTTTATTAAAGTATGGAAAGAATGGAACCAAAAGGAACAGGAAGATCCAGAGTGGGGCAAAGAACATCCGCTGATATTCAATGTCAGAAAAGTGGACGGAGAGTTACAGGTAGAAGCAGGATGCAGATAAATCAATTTACAGGAAAAAGGGAAAAGGAGAAAGGTATGAAGGGTATTATCTTAGCAGGTGGATCAGGCACTCGTCTGTATCCGTTGACCATGGTGACAAGTAAACAGCTTTTGCCGATTTACGACAAACCGATGATCTATTATCCAATGTCAGTTCTTATGAATGCAGGGATTCGAGACATTTTAATAATTTCAACACCACAGGACACCCCAAGATTCAAAAGTTTATTAGGAGATGGACACCAGTTCGGAGTTGACTTGACATATGAGGTTCAGCCATCACCGGACGGACTGGCACAGGCATTTATCATCGGAGCAGATTTTATAGGAAATGATTCTGTGGCGATGGTTCTTGGCGATAACATCTTTGCCGGACACGGACTCAAGAAACGTCTGAAAGCGGCAGTCGATAATGCAGAAAATGGAAAAGGTGCGACAGTCTTTGGTTATTACGTAGACGATCCGGAACGTTTTGGAATCGTGGAGTTTGATACCGAAGGAAAAGCAATTTCAATCGAAGAAAAACCGGAACATCCAAAGAGTAATTACTGTGTAACAGGATTGTATTTCTACGATAATCGTGTGGTTGAATATGCAAAGAACTTAAAACCATCTGCACGCGGTGAACTGGAGATTACAGATCTGAACCGTATTTATCTGGAAGAAGGTAGTCTGAATGTAGAACTTCTCGGACAGGGATTTACCTGGCTGGACACAGGAACACATGAAAGTCTGGTGGATGCAACTAACTTCGTAAAAACAGTTGAGCAGCATCAGCATCGTAAGATTGCATGTTTGGAAGAGATTGCTTATCTGAACGGATGGATCAGCAAAGATGAGTTGACTGAAGTTTATGAAGTGATGAAGAAGAATCAGTATGGACAATATCTGAAAGATGTTATGGATGGGAAATATAGAGAACATCTCTACTGATTTGAACGAATACTGAAAGTGAGATAAAGAAAATTTCGAAAGTCATTTACATAGGAATTGAAAACGAGAGATGAGGAGAATCAAGAACATGAACATTATTGTTACCGGAGGAGCCGGATTTATTGGAAGTAACTTTGTATTCCATATGTTAAATAAATATCCAGATTACAGAATCATCTGTCTGGATAAGCTGACTTATGCTGGAAATCTTTCCACACTGGAACCGGTGATGGACAACCCGAATTTCCGTTTTGTAAAAGCAGATATCTGTGACAGAGAAGCAGTAAATAAATTGTTTGAAGAAGAGCATCCAGACGTTGTTGTTAACTTTGCAGCAGAGTCTCATGTAGACCGTTCTATCGAAAACCCTGGAATCTTCCTTGAGACAAACATCATGGGAACACAGACACTGATGGATGCATGCCGCAAATATGGAATCAAGAGATATCATCAGGTATCTACAGACGAAGTATACGGAGATCTTCCGTTGGATCGCCCGGACCTCTTCTTTACAGAGGAAACACCGATTCATACAAGTTCACCATACAGCAGTTCGAAAGCAGGAGCTGACCTTCTTGTACTGGCATATCACCGTACATATGGACTGCCTGTAACAATCAGCCGCTGCTCTAATAACTACGGACCATACCACTTCCCGGAGAAGCTGATTCCGCTCATGATTGCAAATGCATTAGCAGATAAGCCACTTCCAGTATATGGAGAAGGTCTGAATGTGCGTGATTGGTTATATGTAGAAGATCACTGCAAAGCAATCGATCTGATCATCCACAATGGCCGTGTTGGAGAAGTATATAACGTAGGTGGACATAACGAGAAACAGAATATCGAGATTGTAAAGATCATCTGTAAAGAACTCGGAAAACCGGAATCACTGATCACTCATGTAGGAGACCGTAAAGGTCACGATATGCGTTACGCAATCGATCCGACAAAGATCCACAACGAACTTGGATGGCTTCCGGAGACAAAGTTTGAGGATGGAATCAAGAAGACAATCCAGTGGTATCTTGATAATCGTGACTGGTGGGAGACAATCATCAGTGGAGAGTATCAGAACTATTACGACAAGATGTACAGCAACCGCTAAGTAACAATAGATTAACCGGAGGAAGAAACAGAATGAAGTTTTTTGTAACAGGTGTCGGCGGTCAGCTGGGACATGATGTGATGAACGAACTGCTGAAAAGAGGACATGAAGGTGTTGGTTCTGACATTCAGGAAATCTACAGTGGTGTAGCAGATGGTTCTGAAGTAACGAAAGCACCTTATGTATCTTTGGATATCACAGATAAAGAAGCAGTTGAAAAAACAATTACAGAGATTCATCCGGATGCCGTGATCCATTGTGCCGCATGGACAGCTGTGGATCTGGCAGAGGATGAAGAAAAACAGGAGAAAGTCCGTGCCATTAATGCAGGGGGAACACAGAATATCGCAGAAGTCTGCAAGAAACTGGACTGCAAGATGACATATATCAGTACGGATTATGTATTTGATGGTCAGGGAACAGAGCCTTGGGAACCAGACTGTAAAGCGTATGCTCCTTTGAACGTATATGGAAAGACAAAATTAGAGGGAGAGTTAGCTGTTAGCGAAACATTGGAGAAATACTTCATTGTCCGCATTGCTTGGGTGTTCGGTCTGAATGGAAAGAATTTTATCAAGACGATGCTGAATGTAGGTAAGAACCACGACACAGTTCGTGTGGTAAATGACCAGATTGGTACGCCGACTTATACGTATGATTTGGCAAGGCTGCTGGTTGATATGAACGAATCAGAAAAGTATGGATACTATCATGCAACAAATGAGGGCGGCTATATTAGCTGGTATGACTTTACAAAAGAGATTTATCGCCAGGCAGGATACACAACAGAAGTACTTCCGGTAACAACAGCGGAGTATGGATTAAGTAAAGCGGCGCGCCCATTCAACAGCCGATTGGAGAAAAGCAAGCTTGTAGAAGCAGGTTTCCAATCATTGCCAACCTGGCAGGATGCGTTGAGTCGTTATCTGAAGGAAATAGAAGAATAGAAGCAAAAGTAGGAGTTAAGTGTAATGGGACAGATTACAGTTGAGAAAAATATAGGCGGAATTGAAGGATTGTGTGTGATCACTCCGGCAGTACATGGAGATGCACGCGGATATTTCATGGAAACTTACAATGAGAATGATATGAAAGAGGCAGGGATTGACATCAAGTTTGTACAGGATAATCAGTCCATGTCTACAAAAGGTGTGCTGAGAGGACTGCATTTTCAGAAACAGTATCCGCAGACAAAGCTGGTTCGTGCAATCAAAGGATCTGTATTTGATGTTGCAGTGGATCTGCGTGCCGGAAGTGAAACATATGGAAAATGGTACGGAATTGAACTGACGGAAGAGAACAAGAAACAGTTCTTAATCCCAAGAGGATTCGCACACGGATTCTTAGTCTTAAGTGAGACAGCAGAGTTTTGTTATAAGTGCGATGACTTTTATCATCCGAACGATGAGGGGGGAATGGCATGGAATGATCCGGAGATTGGAATTGAGTGGCCACAGGTGAAAGGTGAGTATCAGGGAACTGCATCAGCAGAAGGATATGAACTTGAAGATGGAACAAAACTGAATTTGAGTGAGAAGGATCAGAAGTGGTTGGGATTGGAAGATACGTTTAAATTTTAAAACAGGTGTAATTAGAAAATATGCAATGCAGATGGAAAAAGGAAAAGAAACGACTAAAGATTGCAATGTTTGGCCAAAAACGGTTATCGCGAGAAGGTGGTATAGAGATTGTTGTAAAAGAACTCTGTACAAGAATGACTCAAGACGGGCATGAAGTTACTTGCTATAACCGGTCAGGTCATCATGTGAGTGGTTCGGAATTTGATAATTATAACAAAAAAGAGTATGCAAAAATTCGCCAGAAATCGGTTCTGACGATTGAACGAAAAGGGTTGGCAGCTGTGAGTTCTTCTTTTTTTGCAGCATTACATTGTGCGTTCGGAAAGTATGATGTGGTACACATTCATGCGGAAGGACCAGCATTTTTTGCGTGGCTTCCAAAGTTGTTTGGCAAAAGAGTTGTGGTTACAATTCATGGAATTGATTGGCAACGCGAAAAATGGAAGTCAGGTTTTGGTTCTAAATTCATTCATCAGGGAGAAAGAAACGCCGTAAAATATGCGGACGAAATCATTGTTTTAAGTAAAGGTGTTCAAGAGTACTTTGAGAATATATATGGTAGAAAAACCAACTTTATACCAAACGGAGTAAATAAGCCCAAAATCCAAACGGCAGAGTTGATTACTAAAAAATTTGGATTAACGAAAGATTCTTATATCTTATTCCTGGGACGATTAGTGCCGGAAAAAGGAATTCGGTATTTGATTGAGGCGTTTAAAAAAGTTGAGACAGAGAAAAAACTAGTGATTGCAGGTGGTTCCAGTGATACAGATTCTTTTATGAAAGAGTTGAAAGATTTGGCAAAAGAGGATGACAGAATTCTTTTTACTGGTTTTGTACAGGGAAAGATACTAGAGGAGTTATACAGTAATGCGTATCTATATACATTACCTTCTGATTTGGAAGGGATGCCACTGAGTCTTTTGGAAGCAATGAGTTATGGAAATTGTTGTCTTGTTTCTGATATTCCAGAGTGCACGGAGGTTGTGGAAGAGAAAGCTTTGATTTTTAAAAAATCTAATGTGAATGATCTTCAGGGAAAATTACAAGATGCATGTAATCATTCAGAAAAGGTAATGAGATTAAAAGAGCAGGCAGCTGAGTTTATCTGCAATAAGTACAACTGGAGTGATGTTGTAAAAGAGACAGTAAGACTGTACAGAGGAAGAAATAGATGAAAGTATTATTGATTAATAAATTTCTGCACCGAAACGGCGGAAGTGAGACATATATATTCAAATTGGGTGAGGCACTGGAACAGCACGGTCATGAGGTTCAGTACTTCGGTATGGAACACGAAGGCCGCTGCGTAGGTAACCGGGCAAATGCTTATACATCTGATATGGACTTCCACGGCGGCAGCAAACTGAGCAAGCTGACCTATCCGATCAAAACGATTTATAGCAAGGAAGCACGAGTGCAGCTGAGGAAAGTTCTGGATGACTTCCAGCCGGATGTCTGTCACCTGAACAACTTTAATTACCAGCTGACACCTTCCATTATCCTGGAAATCGTGAAGTGGCGCAAGGAGACAGGAAGAGATTGTAAGATCATCTTCACGGCGCATGACTACCAGCTGGTCTGCCCGAACCATCAATTAAAGAACCCTATCACACACGAGAACTGTGAGAAGTGTCTTGGTGGTCATTTCATGAATTGTGTAAAGGGAAAATGTGTTCACGGTTCTACTGCAAAATCTATCGTTGGCATGATGGAGGCGGAGTTCTGGAAATGGAACGGAGTATACAAGTATATTGATAAAATCATTTGCTGCTCAGAGTTTCTGAAAACCAAGATGGACACCAATCCGCTGTTTGCAACTAAGACAATCGCAATGCACAACTTCGTGGAGAAGGTAGAGCCGAAGATCGTTGAAAAAAAGGACTATGTTCTCTACTTTGGTCGTTTTTCTGAGGAGAAGGGAGTCAACACTCTTGTTGAGACCTGCAATCTGTTGCCAGATATTCAGTTTATTTTTGCTGGTTCTGGCCCGTTGGAAGACAAGGTCAACCAGCTGAAAAATGTTAAGAATGTCGGTTTCCAGACTGGCGATGCACTCGACAAACTGATTCGGGAAGCAAAGCTCTCTATTTGCCCTTCGGAGGTATACGAAAACTGCCCGTTTTCTGTTATGGAGAGCCAGCAGCGTGGAACTCCTGTCATCGGTGCAAATATCGGTGGTATTCCTGAGTTGATCACAGATGGTGTGGATGGACGGCTGTTCCCGAGCCGGGATTCTAAGCAGCTGGCATCTATTATTAAGGAGCTTTGGAATAATCCGGCAGAGACCGATAAGTACGCAAAGGCGTGCCTTAACCTTGAGCGAGATGATCTTGAAGCTTACTGTAACAAGCTCATCCCGATTTATCTGGGGAGTGATTCTCTGTGAGCATCAGCGGATGGATTATCAGCTTCGACACCATTGATGAGTATTACAAGAAAATTATGAAGGTTTATAGGGGGGGAAGCATGATTTATGTTTTGTATGATAAACCCAAGAAATTGGAAGATATGTCATTTTTGACTGCGGCATTTGAAAAAGAATACAAGGAAATTTATCCTGAGTGGCGGTGTACTTCTATTAAGCAAATGCTCTCAGTATGCAATACAGCCGTAAAACATACAAAAACAGGGGATATCATCGTATGTTGGTATGATTTTATGGGAGTACTGTGTTGGTGGCTGAGTAAGTTGACCAACAAGAAGATTAAGATTATAGCAATCAATATTTTGCTGAAAGATAAAAATACAACGAAAAACAAGTTGGTAAAGTATCTTTATAAAAAGGCGTTGTGTTCAAATTCTTTTGCGGCAACGGTTACGACTGTGGAGTATGGCCACTATATTAATGAGCTTTTGAATACAAAAGCAAATTTTACACTGTTGCATGATGTGTATCATCAAAATTATACGTTGAACAAGTCGGTAGAAACTAAGGCAAATACGGTTTTTTGTGGTGGCAGAAATGGTCGGGATTGGAAATTGTTATTTGAAGTAGCGGAAAGGCTTCCAAAGGTGACGTTTAATTGTGTTATGCCAAGTGCTCTGAAAGAAAAGTTTTTGGATGTTATGGGAGATAATGTCTGTGTTAAAACAGATATCCCAGAAAGCAAATTTATGGAGTTTCTGTGCGAGTCACAACTTATTGCTATGCCGTTGGACACAGAAGCACCGGCAGGCTTGACTGTGTATTTTCAGGCGGCCGCAAATAATAAAATGATTATAACATCCGATACAGTTACGACAGAAGGATATTTGTTAGAGGGATGCGGAGCCTTATGCAAGAATACCGTAGAGGATTGGGTGGATAAAATTCAGTATTATCTTTTGCATACAAACGATGCAGATGTTTGTGCAGCAAAGTTTAAGGATTTCCTTGAGAGCGAGTGCACTGAGGAAAAGTATGCCGAAACACTATGGGGAATGCTTGCGGGATGAAAGCTATCTCGTTTAAATAATGAAAATGCTCTGCTGACATATATCATCGCAGTCATCTGTGGTTCGGCTGTGTTCTCAGTATGTGCCAAGTGGTTCTTAAATAAAATCGAAACATTCTTAAAAGAGAGAGTAAACAATAGGAGAGTTAATTATGTCTGAAGAAAAGAAGTTAAATGGTACGGTCATCGTCACTTACCGTTGCAATGCTCGTTGCTCCATGTGCAACCGTTATAAAGCACCTTCCAAGCCGGAAGAGGAGATCAGCATCGAGACCATCAAGAAGTTGCCGAAGATGTACTTTACCAACATTACAGGCGGTGAGCCGTTCATCCGCACCGACCTGAAGGATATCGTGCGCGAGCTGTACAAGAAGTCTGATCGTATCGTTGTTTCGACCAATGGCTTCTTCACCGATCGTATTGTTGATCTATGTAAGGAGTTTCCTCAGATCGGTATTCGTATCTCTATCGAGGGCCTGGAGCAGACCAACAATGAGATTCGTGGCCTGCAGAACGGCTACCAGCGTGGTTACGGCACGCTGAAGAAACTGCGTGAGATGGGCATGAAGGATGTCGGCTTCGGTATGACTGTTCAGGACAAGAACGCTCCTGACCTGGTGCCTCTGTACAAAATCTCCGATGAGATGGGCATGGAGTTCGCAACAGCTTCTCTGCACAACAGCTTCTACTTTGTTGAAGCAAAGAACATCATCCACGACCGTCCGATGGTCGCAAAGAACTTCGAGAATCTGGTCAACGAACTGCTTCGTAGCAATAGCCCGAAGAAGTGGTTCCGTGCTTACTTCAACCATGGCCTGATTAATTACATCTACGGTCAGAAGCGTCTGCTGCCTTGCGACATGAGCTTCGATACCTTCTTCATTGACCCGTATGGCGATGTCATGCCTTGCAATGGTACCAAGGATAAGGAAGTCATGGGCAACCTGAACAATCAGACTTGGGATGAGCTGTGGAACAGCCCGGAAGCAGAGAAGGTTCGTGCAAAGGTTCGCTGCTGTGACCGTGATTGCTGGATGATTGGTTCTGTTTCTCCGGCGATGCACAAGTATATCTGGAAGCCTGCTACCTGGGTTCTGGTTCACAAGTTCAAGGCTCTCTTCACCAAGCATCCGTACAGCATGTACGAGCTGAAGATCTGCCGTGACTACCGTGATGGCAAAGTCACCAAAGAGGATCTGGATAAGTGCAGCACCTGCGATATGAATTGTGTGATCAATAACGGTCTGAGTGAAGCAAGTAAAGAGCAGCTGAAGCATAAGACCGGTGAGGAAATCGTGGATGCCGATATCGCACAGCAGATGGAGACGAAGTGATGAGTGAAAAGACAGCGGAGAGGGTAAGAGAGAAATGGGTCGATGATGTAAAAGTCATTGCCTGCATACTGGTCGTACTGGGCCATTTCTTCCAAAGCATGACAAAGGCGAATATTCTGCCAGAAAATGATTTGTACAAGTGGTTTAACACAACGATTTATTACTTCCATGTGCCGCTGTTCTTTATTTGTAGTGGATACTTGTATCAGAAGTACAGCAGTAAATAGTGTGGGCAGTTGGTGCAAGAATGTAACGAAAAAAGCACTGGCACTCGGTGTTCCGTATATGACTTTTATAATAGCTACATGGGTACTGAAAAAAGTGTTCTCAAGCAGTGTCAACGATCAAATCGGCGGTCTAGGAGAAACATTGTTCCTTCATCCAACAGCACCGTACTGGTATTTGTACGCATTGTTCTTCATCTTCCTTGTTACGCCGACTTTTAGCAGTGTGAAAGCAGCTGCGGTGGGGCTGATTGTTGCATTGGCAGCAAAAGTCTTGATTTTAACTGGGGGGTACGGCGTTTACGCTGTATCGACGGTTCTCTCAAACAAAATCTGGTTTGTGCTCGGTATGAGCATTTGTACATTTAATGTACAGCTGAAGGATAGAAAAGTACAAGGAACAATATTAGGGTTGCTGTTTGTGATTCTGAGTATTGTGGTATATACGGCGGAAAGCGACGACAGTGTGATTTCTTTCATAATGGGATTATTGGCTTGTGTAGCTGTTATTCTGATGGTGGCAGGTTTTGAGGAAAAGTTCGGTAGAGGTATGGACTTTCTTGCAAAATATACAATGCCGATTTTCCTGATGCACACGTTGTTTGTAGCACCACTGCGATCTATCTTAATAAAGGTTGGCATTGAAAATGCTGCGATTCATGTTGTGCTGGAATTAGGCATTAGTTTTGTTGGCCCGATTATCGTTGCGTGGATTATGAAGAAAACAAAGTGGCTAGAGTTCTTTTTGTATCCGAATAAACTTTTGAGGGAGGAAAGGCAGGCATGAATATAAAAGTTAGTATAAAGCATTTTCTTGGACGGCTACGCTGTATGAAAAGTGGTGTGAGCCATCGGGGGGGGGTATACATTGGAAAAAATGTCCATATTGAGAATGGTAAAAAGATTAAATTGGGACACAATGTTTCTGTGAGACCAGACTGTGATTTGTTCGCACTCGAAGTCTTTGAAATCGGCGATAGCTGTGATATTGGAACACGAAATCGAATTGCAGGCAATGTCATAATTGAAAATTCGGTTCTTTTTGGACCGGATAACTATATATGTTCGACAGATCATAGATATGAAGACACTACAATACCGGTATTACAACAGGGTGCATACTCTCCAACTAAAAATAATCATAGCGAATTAAAGATTGGCGAGGGAAGTTGGATTGGAACCCACGTAGCAATAATTGGAGATGTACACATCGGAAAGCATTGTGTTATTGGAGCTAACTCGGTGGTTACTAGAGATGTGCCCGACTTTTGCGTAGTCGCTGGAATTCCAGCAAAAGTAATAAAAAGATACAATTCTAGGACACAGCAGTGGGAAACCGTTAAATAAAAATGCCGTGCTTGTGTGCGGCTTGTTAAAGGAGAATAAAATGGAAAGCACAAAAAAAGCACGAGTGATTGCATTGTATCTGCCACAGTATCACCCTGTGGCAGAAAATGATAAATACTGGGGAAAGGGATTCACCGAATGGACGAATGTGGCTAAGGCAAAGCCACTATTTAGAGGGCATTATCAGCCCAGAATCCCTGCAGATTTAGGATTTTACGATTTGAGATTACCTCAAGTGAGAAAAGAGCAGGCCGAGCTGGCAAAGGAAGCTGGTATAGAGGGATTTTGCTATTGGCATTATTGGTTTGGCAATGGAAAAGAAGTTCTTCAAATGCCATTTGATGAAGTAGTGAAGAGTGGAGAACCTGATTTTCCGTTCTGCTTGGGTTGGGCACTCCATGACTGGACAACAAAAACATGGGAAAAGGGTTCGTCTATCGCAAAGGACACAATGATTTTCAAACAGGAGTTTCTTGGAGAAGAAGACGATATTAAACATTTTTATCGCTTGTTAGATGCTTTCAAAGATAAACGCTATATTAAGGTTGATGGTAAGTTGCTGTTTTCTATCCTTGTACCGAAAGCAATGCCGGAACCAAAACGATTTATGGATTTGTGGAATCGTCTTGCAAAAGAAAACGGACTGCCAGGATTCCATTTTGTTGGAATAATTGATTCCATGCCGACTATTACAAAAGATAATATCAAAAATATTGATAAAGCCGTTGACGAGAATATTTCGGAAGTTAAAGCGTTGGGCTTTGATGCAGTTGGTACTACAGATCAGAAATATGCAGAATTAAAAACTGGTGGTAAGTTTAGAAAAGTATGCTTTGCGGTAGTTAGAAAACTATTTCCGGGAGCGTTGTTAGATAAATTTGATTACAGCAAAATTATTGATAATTTCTATTCTCCGTCTGATAGAAGAGATGATGTTTATCCGCAGCTTCTTGCAGGATGGGACCGTTCTCCAAGATCTGGAAGAAAAGCAATTATTTATTACAACAACACACCGGAAACCTTTGAAAAGGCAGCAAAAAAAGCGGTTGAGTGTGTTGAAAATAAAGCACCGGAGCATCGGATTGTATTTTTAAACTCTTGGAACGAATGGGGCGAAGGTGCTTACATGGAACCCGATTTGAAGTATGGAAAAGGGAAAATTAGAGCATTAAATAAAACTTTAAAGTAAAATGATTACGCTACAAACAGGAGGAGAAAGTGAAATGAAGGATGTCTTAGTGTCAATAGTTGTTCCCATATATAATCAGGAAAGGTATTTACACACGAGTATTCCCTGTTTGATGGAGCAGTCATACAAAAATATCGAAATTATACTTGTTAATGATGGATCAACAGATAGCAGCAAGAAGATTATTGAAAACTACAGTAAAGTCGATAAAAGAATATGTTGCGTTAATAAAAAAAATGGGGGGTTGGTTGATGCAACGATTGCAGGAATTCAAGCATCGCGTGGACGCTATATCGCTTTCTTGGATCCAGATGATCGTGTAGGAAAAGATTTTATTTCACGATTTATAGATGAACTAGATCAGGATTATGATTTTCTGGCCAGTGGATTTTATTATGATAACTGCGGTAGCTTAAATCCGTATTTTATTAGCAATACGGTTGTCTATGAAGGTAACGCCCTTAGGGAATTGAGAGATACTTATTTGTACTCTGAGAAGAGCGGAAGAGTTTCACAACAAGTTTTCTTTGCACGGTGGAATAAATTGTATAAGGCTGAGACGGTAAAAGCGGCGATAGAGACATTTGAACAATGTAAGGGGATAACATTAGGAGAGGATACGATTTTTACTTTCTTGGTGTTGATGCAAAGTAAAAAGGGAAAAAGCATTCAAGGCGTTAATTCGTATTACTACAATATTGGAAATCAGAACTCGATGATGAAAAACAAAGACATCAGTGGGTATTTGAAAAAAGCAAATAAAGTGTATACAACATATGCGGAGATATTAACGGATAACGGAGGAAAAGTTAATAACGCATTGGTATTATATTTCTTCCTGATTGAATCTCTTTATACCGGCTTAAATAATAACCTTGATAAATTTAGGGAACTGTATAGAACTTTGAAAAATGATGACTTATATGCAGCGGCTTTAAAGTATATTTTCCACACGACATCAAGTTCAAGGCAAAAGGTATCGCTTGCAATGAGATTGTACTGCCCGTTTTCGTCCATGTACCTCTTCGCAATGAATAATTGTGTGACTGGACTGAAAAATATCCGCAATTATGCACGAGAATCAAAGACGTTTATTCGAGACTGCAACCGTGTTGGATTAAAAAAGGGAATATATTTAGCTAAATTCAGAAAGCAACGTAGAACAGCATTCACAGATATAAATGCACTAATGCCAGAGATGGATTCTAGGATTTCTTCGATTATAAGTGACTTGAAGTTAAAGCCGGAACTGGAAACTGTAGAGCAGAATATTTTTGTGTTCTGGTGGGATGGATTTGAAAAGGCACCAAGTGTTGTGAAAAAGTGCATAAAGTCGGTTGAAGACAATTATAGTGGTTTTAATGTAATACGGATTTCAAAAGATAACTATAAAAACTATACAGATATTGATCCGATGGTGCTAGAAGGGTTTGAAGCCGGAAAAATATCAGTACAGACTTTTTCAGATATTCTTAGATTTAATCTGTTAAAGAATAACGGTGGCATGTGGATTGATGCAACTATCTTTTTGTGAATAACTACGATTTGATTGGGAGACTTGGAGAGAATCAGTCATTTAATACACTTGAATTTGCAAGTAGTAGAGAATTTTTAAACTATAAGGGGTTTGCTTGTTCCTGGTCTGGATTTTTTATTGCATCAAAAAAGAACGGGCTATTCGTAAGAACGATGGATGCAATTTTTAGAGAGTACTATAAAAAATATGGTACTTACACATTGTATTTTTTCATTGATGCTGCATTTATGACTTGCAAAATTAATGGTGTAGATGATGGTGTGTTGATGAAGAGTCAAAAGTGTGATGGTGATATGTTTTTGCTTTCTAAGATAGGAAATTATCCGTACAAAGAAACATGTATGGTTGAAATTGGAAAACTTCCACAGAAACTTGCATGGAATATAAAGCCGTCTAACAAAGAGAAAACTTTCTATACAGTGTTGTTAAATTAATATTTTGATTCTGAAAGGGCCAGGTGTGTATGGGAGTATTAAAATATGTTTTTCATCCCAGCAGAGTTATAAAAATTGTTGAATGGGAGCAGATGAAGAGGAAAATTAAATCAGTAGGAGAAAATTGTAAAATTGGATTAAATTTTTCAATTGTAGGAGCAGAAGATATCTCTATAGGAAATAATTTTATTGGCGGTGACAATATTTCTTTGTGGGCTTGGGGAAGCTACAATGGGAAAGAGAGAGGCCAGAAGCCGAACTTAATTATTGGAGATAAAGTAACAATTACGAGCAATTGCGTAATTACATGTGCGAATAAAGTGACAATTGGAGATGGGGTTTTATTGGGCAGAGGAACATTTATTACCGACAATAGTCACGGAAAAAATGATAGTATCGAGGAGTTAAGGATTAATCCTAGCAGTAGAGAAGTATATAGTAAAGGTCCAGTGAATATAGGAAGAAATGTATGGACAGGTACAAACGTTTGCATTATGCCGGGAGTATCGATTGGTGATGGTGCGATAATTGGTGCGAATTCTGTTGTAACACATGACATTCCGGAAGCTGCTGTTGCTGTTGGTGCTCCGGCAAGGGTTGTTAAAATTATAGGAAGTGAAAGTATAAAGCATGAAGATTAAAAAAAGAGATTTAATAATGTTTTTCTTGACATTGCCAATTTTTAGACCAATATCAATGAATTTTTTTCCAGTGACAACGACATTTTATCTTTGGCTGTTAATAGCAACATTTACATATATTGTACTTGAAGTTATAAAGTTTCGAATGAAATTGTCAGCGGTGACGAATTGCATTTTTTTGATAGAAGGAATAGTTTTCATTGGTACTATTCTAAATCATGGTAGCTTAAATAATGCTTTTACGAGCGTTATTGATTTGATGTATGTGGCATTGCTTATAAATTGGAGCGTCAAAAAATATCAAACAGAGTCTTTGATACGAAATATGATGCTTCACCTAGAACTTTGTACATATATCAATTTTATTACACTACTACTAAAACCAGATGGATTCTTCAGCAGAACGATTGCCGGATACGGTAGATCTAAAGAATGGTTCTTAGGCTCAGATCACTATTTTGTTGTTTGGGCTATTCCGGCGTTTTTGATTGCATGGATTTTTAAAGAATACACTGGAGATAAGAAGAGAAGTTATTTGCTGATTACGATAACTGCAGTCACACAAGTTATCAGAGGATCTTCAACAGGTATTGTTGGCATAGTAATTTTCTTTATTTGGATGCTACTCCCATTTATCCGAAAAATAATGACTCCATTTAGATGTGTGGTTGTTGCAACGATTTTATTCTTTTCTATCGTGTATCTTCAGAATTCGGATTTTTTGGCGCCAATCATTGTTGGTGTGTTAGGTAAAGATATGACTTTTACTAACAGATTGGAAATTTGGGATAATGCAATAAAAGCAATTATGGCAAAACCATTTATTGGTCATGGAATGTTATATAATGAGCAAGTTGTCGATTTGCTCGGAATGCTTCGAAGCGGATTTAGATGGGAGGGAGCAACACATTGTCACTGCCAGTTTCTGCAAGTGGGATTTAAAAGCGGACTGACTGGGCTGGTTTTGTATATTACTTCTATCGTACTTTCGTTCGCTAAATGTAGAAAATGTGAAAATAGAAACATTGCTCAGGCGGCAACAGTATGTATGTTTATTTTTTGCGTAATCAGCATTACTGAAGTGTACGAGTATCCACAAATGTATTTATTGTTCATTTTGCCTTATTACGTAAATGAAATTTGCGAGCAAATGAGTTGCTGGCAGGTGGAGAAATAGTTGGTCAAGATAAACGTAGGAGAAAAAAGTTGAACGAAGAAAAACTAAAAGGACAGATGACGTCTGGTATGATATGGAAATTTGCGGAACGCTTTGTCGCACAAGGTGTTTCATTTGTGGTGTCCATGGTTCTGGCACGTATTTTGATGCCAGAGGACTATGGTGCTGTAGCTATAATTAATATATTTATTACTATTGCAGATGTATTTCTAAGTAGCGGATTGAACACATCTCTGATTCAAAAACGAGATGCTGACGATCTGGATTTTTCGACGATTTTTTATTTGAATTTAGGATTGAGTATTGTATTATATCTGATGCTCTTTCTGGCGGCACCGTTTATTGCACAAGCATACGATATGCCAATACTTAAAAGTGCAATTAGAATTTTTGCATTAAGGCTTCCGGTCTCAGCATTTCAGGTGATTCAGGTCGCATATATTTCCAAAAAGATGCAATTTAAAAAATTCTTTTTTGCGACGATTACAGGAACGGTTTTATCGGCAGTAGTTGGTATTGCAATGGCCATTAAAGGACTTGGCGTATGGGCTTTGATTGGACAGTACTTAACTAATACTGTCGTAGATACAATGATGCTGTGGACAACAGTTAAATGGATGCCAAAAAAAATGTTTTCCTTTAAAACAGCAGTTCCACTTATCAAGTATAGCTGGAAAGTCATGATGACAGATCTTCTTGGTACGCTGTGCAATAATCTGGGCAGTTTCATTATCGGTGCTAAGTATAATTCAGCGGACCTTGCCTATTATACGAAAGGAAACCAACTGCCACAGTTGTTTAGAACCAATATATACACAACATTAATTAGTGTCTTATTTCCTGGTATAGCTGCTGTTAATGATGATTTGGTGGCAGTAAAAAAGATAACAAGAAAAAGTGTGCGAATTATGGCTTACATAGTATTTCCGATTTCACTAGGACTCATGGCTGCGGGAAATACTATAGTAGAAGTCCTCTTTACAAAAAAATGGTTGCCTATGCTTCCGTATGTCTATGTGATGTGCGCAGAAACTATTATATCAGTTCCAGCAACAATTGCATTACAGCCAATCAAAGCTGTTGGTAGAAGCGATTTGATGCTGAAATCTGAAATCATAAAAAAGGTTTTCTTTATAGTTTCGACAGTTGTGGCAATGAATTTTGGAGTATTTGCAATTGCGCTTACAGTTCCGGCGAACACTTTGCTAGATTTAATTATTAATGCGATTATAAATAAAAAACTTATAAATTATAGTTTCATTGAAGAACTTTCTGATTGTTTGGCTGCATTAGTGCTTTCTTTGATAATGACCGTCGTTGTCATCTTCATTGGGAAAATAGAATTGAATATTTATCTAAAAATAATTGTTCAAGTTTTAGCCGGTGGGTTATGCTATGTGGGATTATCTTGCTTAACAAAAAACATGGAATTTTCTTATATCTTAAATGTTGGAATGAAACATTTTAAGAAGGCATAATGAAGATAAGTGAACTTAATTGTTTTATAAGGGGGGGACGTATCCATACACAGTGGTGTCAGGTACCAATGGTAGGTAGTTTCTATTAAGTTAAGGGACTACCTATTTTTTTGTACTTATTTCAAAATATACTTGACAAAACCTCAAAAAAATGCGGCGCTTCGCGCCCTTTGATTAATAAGAAAAATCCGGTCGTGCCGGAAAATTAAATTAATCGGAGGCGTGTTATGAATCTTTCACCAGAATCAGTAAAGAAAACATTACTAAACAAAGTAAACGAATTATCTGCATCTAAAACAGAATTGTTAAAGTATTTCGATTTTAACGCTTCTGTACCAACAGCGTAAAAAAATATCTCCAGAGGCCTTTGATTCTCTTTTTTACTCATTTTCTAATGCATTTTTCCTCGATAAGACTTTGAAAGGCTATGATCCAATTGCTGTTGATGGCTCGGATATT